>Ga0210397_10000096_pt1 | contig 72291 bp, 55 predicted proteins | sample IncBWH2OmetaG_FD_160126 | JGI IMG/M metagenome (GOLD analysis project Ga0210397, IMG submission 160126) | Forest soil microbial communities from Barre Woods Harvard Forest LTER site, Petersham, Massachusetts, United States - Inc-BW-H-2-O ...
CTTATGCACACCATCGTAATTGCAGGTGATGGTACCTGCTCCCACGTTCACTCCAGAGCCAATTTCGGAGTCGCCAAGGTAGGTGAGGTGATTGGCTTTTGAACCGCGCCCCAACCGCGTCTTTTTTGTTTCTACAAAATTGCCAACATGCGCACTCTCACCAATTTCGCTTCCAGGGCGAATATGCGAGTATGGACCGAGCTGCGCGCCTGAATCTATGCTTGACTGATCGATCACGCACCCGGGCCGGATGAGAACATTGTCTGCAATTTGGGAATCGCTGATTACGCTGTACGAGCGTATGCGGCAATCTGAACCTACGCGCGTCTTACCGAGCAGCTGCGTGAATGGCTCAAGAATTGTATCGGCACCGACTTCAACCTCAGGATCGATGGTGCAGGTTCCAGGACGGTAAATGCTCACGCCGGCAGCCATGAGCTCGTTGCATTTTCTTGCGCGCATGGTGGCATCCAGCGCGGCCAGTTCAGCCAGGGTGTTTGCACCGAGGATTTCAGTTGCGTCGTCGGATTTCAGCGCGACTACAGTAGCTTTGCTCTTCATCAACAACGCCGCCATGTCAGTGAGGTAAAACTCGCCATGCGCATTTGCCGTGGTCAGACGGTCAATATTTGCAAACAGGAGGTTTGCCGCGAAAGCATAGATGCCCGAATTGATCTCCCGCTCTTTTTGCTGCAATTTACTGAGCGATTTCTGCTCCACAATGGCTTTTACCTTGTCACTGCCCTTTGCGGCGCGAATGATGCGGCCATAGCCAAAGGGATCAGCTGGTTCGGCGGTAAGAATGGTCATAGCTGCTTTTTTTGCCAGATGGAAATCGCGCACGCGAGCGATTGTTTCCGTCCGAATCAACGGCACGTCACCGGAAAGCACCAGAAGGTTTTGGTACCCGGAAACCTGGTCGCGAGCGCACATAATGGCATGCCCGGTGCCGCGCTGCTCCGTCTGCACGACAAATTTCACGCCCATGGGCTCAATCGCCGCACGCACCCGTTCTGCCTGATGGCCAATGACTACGTAAATGTCTTCCGCCGGCACGATCTTCTGCGCGGCTTTGATCACATGCGCCAGCAATGGCTGGCCGGCAATTTCATGCAGCACCTTGGCGCGTTTGGACTTCAGGCGCGTGCCTTTGCCTGCCGCCATAATTACAATGGCAAAATCATGAACACCGTTCGTTTTGTTCTTAGGCATACCGCTTCATCTTAAAGCCTGGGAGGCCAGATTTGCAGTGTGGCTTGCAGAGGTGGCCAGCCGTATCACCTCCTGGCATAGACGTTCAGTGGCGTGGCGGGCAAAATGGCTTTCATGGATGAAGTTGCCGGCAATACATTTCACGCCGAGTTTCTCAATGGCAGAAATATCAGCTTCAACCTGCTCCGCATGTTCTTCCGCATAACGTTCTTTCATGCCGGGCGAAACCGGAGCCGAGTTCACCAGCGCGTAATCGAAGATCTTGCGCGGAGAATGATCATGAATGGCCTTAATGTGATCCGAGGCTTTCATGTGGAGGCTCTCATTGGCTTCTGTCATGAGGTTGCAGATAAAGACTTTCACCGCCCGCGAATCAGCAATAGCTTCAGGAATGCCGCGCACAAGCAAGTTCGTAACCAGGCTGGTAAAGAGCGATCCGGGCCCCATAGTGATCACGTCTGCCGCTGCGATAGCATCCAGCGCCTGCGGTAACGGGTCAGGATTTGACGGAACAATGAGCAATTCAACAATCCTGCGCTGGCTGGCATTGATATTTGTTTCGCCCTTCACGTGCGAGCCATCGTCCATGATTGCCTCAAGCTGAACGTTGGCAGATGTAGCGGGAAGAATATGTCCACGCGTGGCAAGAATTTCTGACGCTTGCTTCACAGCAACCGCAAAGTCACCCGTCATGGCTGTGAGCGCGGCCAGGAACAGATTGCCGAAGTTATGACCCTCAAGATCGCCGGTACTGGAAAAACGATATTGAAAGAGTTTGGAGATGAGGCTTTCGTCTTCTGAAAGAGCTACCAGGCAGTTGCGTACGTCGCCTGGAGGCAGCATGTTCAGTTCGCGACGCAACCGTCCGCTTGATCCGCCATCGTCGGTTACAGTGACCAGTGCAGTAAGATCAGAGATGTAAGAACCGTCTGGCGGAGCTTCACCAGCATGAACTGTGTATTGCTTGAGGCCTTTGAGAATCGTGGAAAGACCGGTGCCGCCTCCAATAGCAACCACACGGATACCCCTGCCTGAGCGGCCACGGTTCTGCTCTGCTAGAGACATTTGCCAGACTCACTACTTTCTTTGATCAGAATTGGATGGCAAATCAGTAGGCTCGGGATAGAGCAACTCAGTAAAGCGCGGATCGTCCGCCATGTTCTGGAAGTCTGAATCATTCCGCGCCTGAAACCGGTTATGCGGATTCAGGCGGATGGCTTCACTCAGATTTTTCAGCGAGCTTTCGACCTGCCCGGTAAGGCAGTCCACCACGGCCATGCCGTAGTAAGCAAAATCCGCATTGGAACTTTGCTTCAGGATTTTTTCCATGTGCCCGCGCGCCTGATCAAACTGACCGGCATTCAACAGCGACACTGCATAGTCAAAATGCTCTTCATGCGTTTTGAAGTTGGTGGAGGCGCCTGCAAGCTGCTGGTTACAGAGGCTCAGATGAACGCGCGCACGGTCAATGAGCGCCATATGTGCGCTCGCAATAACCTTTTCCAACAGTCCCTTTGCTTTATCGAATTTGTGCTCTTGCATCGCCCGAAGAGCCACCTCATAGTTTTGCACAGCCTGTGTAAAACCAGGATCTTCCTTGACTGCCGGCTTTTTCGGTGGGGTAGGTGGTTTCTTCCCAGACATTGTCGCTCTTTCCCTAATATCCTGTGTTTTCTGATGTTTAGCAGGCAATTGCTTCATGTTTCCTGCCGTTTTTTTCTTCATTCTGCTATTTCCTTGCCGCCCAAGTCGAAATAACGCTAAGTGCAGGCTGTGGAAATCAGAAAGATCAGCTATCCGTCAGCGACAGGGCTGTTTAGGGGCGCAGCCCTTTATACGCAGAAATTTCACATGCGTCAACTGCATCAAACTCTGTGCATTTTACTTGATTGAAGCCACATTTTGCAGATCAATCAACTTATAGTCGCCGCGAACAATTCCCTCACGTATCTGTTTAGCTGACCAGCCCTTTTTAAATTGCTGGTATGAATAAAGGGCTTCCTGCATACAGGTGCTGCAGTTAGCGCCATGGGTACTTTCAAAGCAGCTATGCAGACTCTTGTGGCCATGATTGCGGTCACAATAGCAGTAGCACGGCATTTGATACACAATGGAAGATGCTTTTGCCGCAGCTTTATATGATTCAACTTGCGCAGGCGCAATCAAGCCGGAGGCAGCCAATTCTTTCTGCGTCAATATTGGCGGCAGCTTTTCCGTAGGAACAGGAGCAGTGGAATGAAACGCAGGGGTCGCCGACTGCGGGTTGTTAAACTGCGCATGCGTCATGACGGCGGCAAGAAGAATCGTTAAAATACCCACAAAATACTTCATAGAATGTTTATTCTACTTCAGAATGGAAATAGCTGAAATAGAGGTGCCCATGCTCCATCTACGTATAATCTAATTGGGAGTTTGAGGTCCAGAATGGAAATAACGCCCGATCCGAACACAATGCAGTCCCAGCAAGAAATATCTCCTCCTGCTGCGAAATCAAACAGCCTGCGTACGCTGAAAATATGGGCACGGGATTTGCTGTTTTCGATCGTGGTCTCGTTTTTTATCATTCTGTTCATTTACCAGCCGGTCAAGGTAGAAGGCGGGAGCATGGAGCCCGGGCTGGAAGACCAGGAACGGATCGTCATCAACAAACTAGTCTATAGATTTGAAAGCATTGACCGGGGCGACATTGTCGTTTTCCGCTACCCGCGTGATACCCGTAAGAGTTTTATCAAGCGCGTCATTGGGTTACCCGGCGACCACGTCCGCATTTCCTTTGGGCATGTCTTTGTGAATGGACATCAGCTTTCCGAAGCTTATGTTCCCCCGGATTATCTTGATGCCAGATCGTTTTCAGAGATCATTGTTCCTAACAATGGCTACTTTGTGCTTGGCGACCACCGTTCTGCCTCCAATGACAGCCGTGAATTTGGCCCGGTGATGCGTAGTTATATCTACGGTAAGGCAGTATTCGGTTACTGGCCCATGGAAAAGCTTGGAATCTTGCGCTGAGATTTATTCGGAACGCAGTGAAACCATGGGATCAATGCGCGCTGCACGACGCGCTGGAATGTAGCTGGCAATCAGCGCGATCAGTATCAGCAGCGCGGCAATTGCGCCGAACGTTACCGGATCACTAGCGGTTACGCCAAAAAGCAAGCCGCTTATCAGCCGACCAAAAGCAAACGAAGCGACGACCCCGATAGCGACACCCGAGAGTGCAAGCTTTAACCCCTGGCTGACGATCAGCCTGAGGATAGTGCGCTGCGTGGCTCCCAATGCCATGCGGATTCCAATTTCCCGAGTACCCTGGTTCACCAGATAGGCCATAATTCCATAAATCCCTACGGTCGCAAGCACCAACGCAAGGCCTGCAAAAACACCGAGAAGCGTAGTCGTAAATCGCCGCCGCGCCAAGGACCCTGCAATACGCTGCTCCATGGTGAGAACATCGAACATCGGCAAATTAGGATCGAACTCGTGAAGTTCATGATTAACGGCGGAGGTAAGCGCGGCCGGATCCGTCTTGGAGCGGACCACAATATTCATCACTCGGCTAATGAATTGGTTCTGAGAAATGTAGAGGGCCATGCGTGAATCCGTGTCAAGGGCGTCCTGCTTAATACGTCCCACAACCCCGATCACCGTAAGCCATTGTGGCGTGGTTGACAGCTCTCCGAGACTGATGCGTTTGCCCAAAGGATCCTGATTAGGCCAGAGTTGGCGGGCCATATATTCATCGATCACAGCTACCTTAGGGGAATCAGCTGCGTCTTGATTGTTAAAAACACGCCCTTTGAGCAGAGGGATTTGCAATGTTTCAAAGTAGTCGCCGCTTGTTATGCGTTCATCCACGTTGATGAACTTTTCCCCGGGGGGAAGAACGCGGCCCTCCACCGTGATTGGCCCCCAGGAATCCATGCCGCTCATTGGCAGGGCAGAAATGCCGCCGGCAGAGACAACACCAGGCAGCCTTTCCAGCCTTGGCCAGAGCTGTTGAGACATGGAGCGCGCAACTTGCGGGTTGTAGTATTTATCGCTCAAAGAGAGCTGGATTGTGAGCACATCGGTAGTATTGAATCCCGGCGAAACATGCTGTAGACGGATAAAGCTGCGGAGCAATAGCCCCGCGGTGACAAGAACAACCACCGAGACAGCAAGCTCGGTGATTACCAGAAGCCGGCGAAGATTGTTGCCACGTCCCCACATGGCGCTGGCTCCGGCTGAACCTCGGTCAGAATCCTTCAATACCGTGAGCAAGTTCAACTTGGTGGCGCGAAAAGCCGGCGCCAAGCCAAACAACGTACCTGACACGATGGAAATGATCAGGGTAAACAAAAGCGCATCGCCGCGAATCCCAATCTCATTGAGGCGCGGTACGCTCTGCGGGCCAAGCACGCGAGTCCAGTGAATCGAAATAAATGCCAAAACAATACCGAGTAATCCGCCGCAGACCGCGAGGAAAATGCTTTCCGTAAGCAACTGCGCGACAATACGTTTGCCGCTGGCGCCAACGGCTGCGCGCACGGCAATTTCTCGCTGACGGCCGACGGCGCGAGCCAGAAGAAGATTGGCTACGTTGGCACAAGCAATCAATAAGACGCAGGCAACGGCCGCAAGCAGAAGCCATAGAGTATGACGAACATTGCCTACCACCTGTTCAAGCAATGGCAAAACAATAAAAGTGAGGTGCCCGTTTGCGGGGTAGACATCCGGATGTTCTTGACGTAACCGGGCTGTAATGGTATCCATCTCAGCTCTTGCCTGCTGCAATGAAACTCCAGGCCTCAACTTGGCAATGATATTGAAGTCTTCATAACCTCGCGTCTCAGCAGCTGTGTCAAACAGCGGCAACGGCAGAAGAATATCGCTTTGCTCCGCGCCATCTACAGTGGGTAAGACTTCGCGTGGAATGGAAAAATTCCTGGGCAAGATTCCGACGACCTGATATGGAAGAGCATTCACGGTTATAGTGCGGCCGACCATTCTCGGATCTGCGCCAAACTCTCGTGTCCATATGCCATAACTCAGGATCGCGACACCTGAACTGCCACGCTTGTCGTCTTCAGGGGTAAACAGCCGGCCGTATTCTGGCTGAGCGCCAAGTATCGTCAACAGTTCATTGGACATCCGGATAACGCCAACATGCTGAGGTTCTCCATTGCCTGTTAGCGTGTAATTGCCGCCAACGGCAAGGGCAACCTGCCCGAATCCATGATGATTGTTTTTGATATCAAAATACTGAGCTGTTGAAAACCAGTCTCGCGTAATCCCCAGTCCAGGGGAGCTGTTCCACAAAATCACGAGCCGGTCAGCGTCCTTGTAAGGAAGCGGACGCAACAGCAACGCGCTGGTAATGCTGAAAATGGCGGTATTGGCACCGATACCGATAGCCAGAGACAGGATCGCCGCCACCGTGAAGCCCGGACTTTTGGCAAAAGCCCGGAATGCATAACGAAGATCGCGCGCCAGCGTGCTCATTGCCGCAGACATCGTAACATGTTTATTGAGTAGTAATCTCTAGGGGAAAAGACCAAAAACAAGGGATGTATGGCGGCAAAATCGCTCTTACCGCCATACATTCAAAAGCATCTACCAGGTTTGGGCGATGGCCGCAATAATCTTGCCCAAGGCTTCTACGTCTCGCACATCGACCACTTCGGCCGGTGAATGCGAATAACGCAATGGCCAGCCCATGGCCACATCTGTGGAGCCATAAAGGAGAAACGCTGCGCCGTCATTGCCGCCACCGGTCACCCCATACTGGGCAGGAATTGCCGCCGTACGCGCCATTGAGACTACTCGAGCAGCTAGATCGCGCGGCACGACGTTGGAATTATCCACGGACCGCACGACAAATCCATGGCCAAGAATACCGTCACCAAAGCGCTTGGACTCTATGGGTGAATCAGAGCTGACGAAGGTATCGATGGCAAAGACGTAGTCTGGTGTCTTGCCATCCGCAGCCATGTGCTTGGCGGCGGCAGCGGCGCCCAGCAAACCTAGCTCTTCACTGGTTGACCAGATGAAGGTCACATCGCGGCCCTTCAGATTTTGGCCAAGCGCCCAGGTAGCATAGACCAATGCAGTGCAGCCAACACGATCATCAAATGCGCGCGCCGATGCACGCCGTCCCATCAGCTTGTGATACTGTTTCGGAATCGTGACGAAATCACCGACCTTGATCCCCAACGCCGCAACATCATCCGCGTTGCGGGTTCCGATATCCATATAGAACATCTGCCTGGGGCCACGCGGCCATTGAAAATCAGCCTTCTCCCATCCTTCCGGCAATTCCAACACCCCCGGCCATTCATGCCGGGCAGTATGAACAAGCACCTCATGGCCCATAAAGTAAGCAAGAACACCTCCGCCCTTGGATTCCAGTTCAAGACGGCCATCAGGCAGAATGGCATGGACCTCATAACCGATTTCGTCCATGTGTGCGACTACGGCAATGCTTGGGTTCTTTGAACCCGTTTTGTTTCCATTCCAATGCAGAATAAGATTGCCGGCATCATCTGTCTCCGGCTTGGCCCACGCAGGCAGCAGCGCCGTAACAGCATCACGCATACGCTGTTCATGGCCGCCACTCACGCCATAAGTTTCTACAAGGTCCTTCAGGATAGTTTCCGGCGCAGGGGCTGTTGATGGACGCTCCGGCGCTTTGGGCATAGGGAGCGTCGCATTCATGGAAAATGGTTGTTGAATGGAGCCCTGAATATATTGCTCCAGCAATGCAGTGAGGGCGTTGATATCGTTAGCGTCGATATATTCAGCTGGAGTTGAAGGCCAGGCGGTAGCGATTGAGAGATGTACGGTGCGCTCCGGCAGCTTTGCCTGATCCATGTAACCGCCACGGGGCAAAAGCGGCGCGGAGAAGTCAGTTTCAACTGGAGCTTTGATCTGCCTTGCCGACTCTTTGAGCTCGGCTGCCAATCCACTGACTTCTGCGTCCGTCTTTTCAGACGCGATCAGAACACCGCTGCCCGCTTTATGCTTAAAAGCACCCTCCACTTCGTTCTGTGCATTACCGCGAGCACCAGCCGGAGGCCCTGCCGCCCGCATCAGGCGCCCAACATAAATCAGCTCATCCGGCTTGAGTTGGTACAACACTTTTTGCAATCCACGCGCGCCAAGCCATTGCTGCGTAACAAACGCAACCGTGAGCGTGCCTTTCACCTTGCCGGGATCGAGAGTACGCAGCGTCTCCAGCAAGGCAACTGCCCCGAAGCGGTCACCAATCGCGGGCGACGCGTATTTTCTGCCGAAGTCGAGCGGGTAAAAGGTGCGATCAATCGCCACAGGGCTGAGGACATCGGCCCCGCCAGCGCGCGCCTGCTCGGCTGTGGTGGCGCCTACATCCACATACATGTTGTCCAGATCGGCCATGCTTGGCGGATGCTGGCGCTGCGGCTGCAAGTGGATGGAAACACCGCTCATCGCGCCGGAAATCCATGTGCCTTTGGGCGTTTGCAGTTTCATTGGTTCAGCCGCGTGCAGTTCATTAAACAGTGGAAGATTCCCGCCTTGTGGAAGGCGTTGCAACATCAGATAGCCATCTGGAGTGATGCCACTCACAACAAAACCGGGCTCATCGATTGGCGCCGCGATCAGCCGTTTGGGTTCGCCTGCACCGACTGTTACCGTCACGTTGCTTAGATTGTCCGTCTTGACGTTGTAATGTTGCGGCATCGCTTTCAGCCGGGTTGCGATGATCTTGCTCACCGATTGCTCATAGCCGGAAACGGCTGGCGTTTCCACAAGCGCGCGGAGAGAATCCACCAATGGTCCCGGTAGTGTGCCAGCCTGCTGCTGGAGAAGCGCGAAGCTTTGGGGTGAAGCAGCAACAAAGAACAACAGAATCAGAGCGAGACGACGCAGAAATGCATTCATTGAGACCCTCGTGGAGAGATATAAGCAGGAAAGGGTAAATGAGAAATGCGGGAAAAGGTAGAGGCGACCTTGCCAGCACGATCCTAGCGTCTTAACACTGTCTCGTCAGGATCAAGCAGGATTTGTTTGGTATCGGCAGGCGCGGTCAGTTTAAATTCGGTTTTTGTATCGTCGGCAAAGACAAACGCAAGAAAACGTGAGTGTCCTGCGCCATCCACCGAATACAGAGGAATTGCGGTCACCATATCCTTATCAGCATGTTCTTCCAGGATGGTCCCTGTTACCCGCAACTTGCCGGCGACGGAAGCCATGTGGACCGAGTCCAGCGAAAATCGCGGAATAGCATTGCCGTTGACCCAGCTATCAAAAAACCAATCGAGTGATTTCTTGCTTTCATAGGATAAAGATGCAGGCAACACCCGCTCAAACGCCCGCTTGAGATCAAGAGTCGAGACCTTGTGGTTCGTGGATCCAGCCAGTAAGCCTTTCAGAGCGGCAAAGAAGGCGGCATCACTGTTATCGCCACCGCTTTCACGCATCATGGTGCGGAGCATGTGGATGAGCCACGTCCCCCGGCCATAGAGCACGGGCTGGTAGGCGTCCGGAAATTTTGACGAGGTCAGGCGGCCTCCCAGAGTGACTGGGCCGGCATCGGCGACAATCCCGTTCTTGGTTTCGCGCAGCAATTCGGCGCGGTAATAGTTCAGAGCGGTTTTCATGTCACCTGGATGCTGTTTCTCAAGCATAACCAGCGCGCTGTAATTGGCCAGAGCTTCTACGATCCATTCGTCACGGTAGCTTACCCAATCGACAGCGTCACCCCACCACTGATGCGCCGTTTCATGGGTTAACATCAGCCGGCTAAGCAAGAGTTCGACAAAGGGATCGCGCACGCCGATGGCCCGGCGTTCATCGGGCGAGAGAAATGCTGTACTGGAAAGATAGACCAGTCCGGGCCATGCCTGGCTCAACATGCCGGGCAGTTGCGTGATTTCAAGGTTGGAATAAGGAAACGGATAAAGCTCGGCGGAAAGAAACTCCAGAGCGGCAGCGGCCTGGTCAGCAATCTGTTGGGTCTCGCGCGTGGGATCGGGTTTTTTGCCCACGCGCGCTTCAGCACCCGCGAGCGACTGCTCAACATTCCGTGCAGCGTAAGCATGGACATCCACATTCCCTGCTCTTGCTGAGGCGGCAACAAATTTACCCAGGTTAAAACCAGCACGGCCAATGGGCTTTTCCGTAACAAAATGGATCGTCCGCTTGCCATCTGCAAGTGAGCTTGCAACCTGTTTTCCGGTAGCCACCACAGTCCAGTCACTTGGACATTCAAAGGTGAGATCAAAGTCAGAAAAGCTTGGACTTATGTTCGGATACCAGGTACCACGAGCGCCTACATAGATCAGTTCGCCACCCGCGCTGAACATTACCGGGCCAGAGTATTTGAAAGACAATTTAACTGGATGATCTTTTTCAAGAGGCGCAGGCAGCACAACGCCAATCAGATCGTCTCCGCGGCGTGCCAGGTCGCTGCCGTTGATGGCCTCATTCTGAATGAACTCTGCAGGTTTCCCGTCCACGAGCGCTTGAGAAAGTTTCAGATAGCGCGAGAGCTCAAGAACGACCGTCTGTTGGCCGGACTGGCGAGGCGTGAGCGTGAACTCTGCTTCAGCGCTCAGGTCAGTTGGTGGTTCCACTTTGACATGCAGGATGTAATTTGACATCTCAAAGCTTGCGTGTGCGGCTGGATCTTCTTCGCCGGCGGCTTCGCGAGCGGAACGCATTGGGAAAGATGTCCATGTGTCATAAAACGTGGAAGCAGGAGTGGTTGTGGCCTGGGCCACGCTGATCTGTTCTGGACTGCTGGTATCAAAGAACACATCGGTGATTCCAAGTAACGTGCCGCCCATGCGGAGATGCAGAAAATTGATTGCCGCTTCTTTTGTGCTCATCATCGATTGAAAAATACGCAGAGCGTCACGATGTGCAAGCACATTGGCCGGCTCCTGCCATCGCGTGATGAACTCCTGGGCATTTTCCGCCTGCACGCGAATTCCTGCATGGAAGTCTTTGGCAATAGCATCATCGGAAAATCGAAAATAAGCAGACTCAAAACGCTCTTCCAGAACGGCCGAACGTGTGAACAAGGCAAGGGAGTTCCGCTCCGCACGGTTTGGTGGAAGCAGAAGCACCTCTCCAACGCCTTCAAAGACTGCCCCGGTAACATGCCCGTTCACCTCCCGCATAAAAGCCATGGTTCCATCGCTGATGGATATATGCAGGTCCTCCAGGATGATGGAGACGTCACGCACCTGGAAAACATCTTTGACGTCAAACGTGGGATTGAGAAGGTCGCGATAGAGAGATATCGAACCGGACGTGGATTGATTCGATTGTCCAGCCGCCTGCAAGCTTCCCAAGATGAAAAGCAGCAGTAGTACCTTCGTCACTTTAGGAATGTAGAGCTGCTTCATAGACATGCCATAATTTACTTGGACTTTTCCAGATTGAAATCGATTATTACATTTTGTGTCTTTATTGTGTTATGCGGCGCTGTGCAGGCGGACACGATTGTCCTGAAGAATGGCGATCGTATCCAGGCTGACTCAGCGCAGGAGCGCAATGGACGCGTGGAATATACCGTTGGCGACAACACCATGAGTATTCCCAAATCCATTGTCCTGAGGATTGAAAAAGGCCCGGTAGTGCCGGCATCGCCCATCATGCCCAATGGAGCCGTTGAAATCGCACCTCCAGCACACGAAGAGATGGCTGGCTCCGGTGACATTGCGGCCCGCGTGATTCACAATGGGGGGATAGATGCTGCCGCAATCAGGGCAATTGAGGACGAAGGTGACAACGCACGGTCTGCCGAGGCCAACTCAATCGCTGCCAATTTTGAAGAAAAGCGGCGGAACTACTCCGCTGCCGGCCGTTATCTGCAAACTGCACTTCGCTTTCTTCCAGAGAATGGCATTCTTCTGGAAAACTATGGCGCTATCCTGTTACAGCTTGGAAATCCGGAAGAGGCGCTTTCCCGGGCACTGCAAGCCACACACGCCAATCCGCAGTCAGCAGATGCTTTCGCTCTGCTCGGATACGCTTACTACAAGAATGACCGTGACCGTGAAGCGATCGCAGCGCTAAAAAAGTCATTGCAGCTTAGCCCTGATGAGAGGATCCGGGCTCTTCTCGATAAAGTGGAGCGTGAGTCTAAGACAGAGGCCGATTTCCGGCAGCAGGAGAGCAGCCACTTTACTTTGCGTTATGAAGGCTCACAGGCGGACAGTGCGCTGCGCGCACAGATCCTGGAGACGCTGGAAGCGGATTATCGCGACCTGAGCAATGATCTGGGAGTAACGCCAAGAAATATATATGTCTCACTCTATACGGATGAGGCATTCTTTGACGTAACTCATGCCGCCGGCTGGACTGCGGCGCTGAATGACGGCAAGATTCGCATTCCTATTTCCGGTGTCAGATCCGTAACGCCGGAGATGGCCCATGTTCTGCGCCATGAGCTGACGCATTCGTTTATCGCACTGATTACTCATAATCGCGTCCCCAGCTGGCTCAATGAAGGCGTGGCCCAGCTTGAAGAAGGAATGACGGCCGGGGTTTATGGGCCAAGACTGGCTGCTTTGTACACTTCCGGCCATCAGATACCACTCAGCCAGTTGGAAGGCGAGTTCCAGGGATACAGCACCGCTGAAGCGTCCGTGGCCTATGCGGAGAGCTTGGCCGCGGTGGAATATCTTCGGAATACCTACAGCCTGAGCGATATAGCGCGGCTGCTGCAGAGGCTGGGCGAGGGCCAGAGCGTGGAATCCGCATTGCGCAGCACCGTTCATGCCGGATATTCAGAGCTGGAAACCGAAATCACCAACTATCTGCAAAAGAACTACGGCAGCTAAGACAAACCAATCTCTACGGCGTTTTGCTCGGTCATCCCAGGTGAAACTGGATTTTGACCACCGTTTCCACTTCCACTGGCTGCCCCTTAACTTGATACGGCTTATATTTCCATTGCTTGACAGCATCCATGGCAGCCTCAGTCAATATTGGATCGCCTTGCTGTGGCATCAGGTTGATGACCTTGCCACTGACATCGATTGTGGCAAGCAGCAGAACGTCCCGTCGATGAGCCTTTCCCTGGCTTCCTTCGGGTAGGTTGGAGTTACGTCATGAATCTTAAGCTTATCGGCGGCACCGAATGATAAGCGGATGCGCATCGGTTTTGCTGACTGTTGCAAGAACCAAAGATTCCCTTATTTTCATAGAGCGGTATGGTCAAGCAAACCTTGTGTGCAGTCAAGAACATCTATTCCAATGACTTTCTGGTAGCATTTCACGCATGAAACGTTTGCTTATTATTTCGGGGATTGTGGTCGGCGTCATTTTGCTAGCAGTGGTGCTGACGCCGTTGTTCATCAACGTGGACAGTTTCCGGCCTGATCTGGAAAAGAAGCTGACGGAGGCGCTCAATCGAAATGTCACGATCGGAAAACTCGACGCCTCCATCTTCAGCGGCGGAGCCTCGGCGAGTGAGATTTCCATCGCTGATGATCCAGCTTTCAATAAGGGACCGTTTCTAAAAGCATCTTTGGTGAAGGTAGGCGTCCAGTTGATCCCGCTAATCTTCTCCAAGCAGTTGAAGGTCACATCTCTGACAATAGAAAAGCCGGAGATCACGCTGCTTGAGGATGCTGCGGGAAAATGGAATTACGCTTCCCTTGGAGCGACAGAGCACAACACTACGACTGCACCAGCCGGAAACGCGACAGCCCAGAAAACCGCGCCCACGCAGCCAGCACAGAAAGCTGCGTCTGAACCAGCGAGTGGAAACGCGACGCCGAATATCTCTGTTGATAAATTCGAAATCGTAAATGGAACTCTGAAAGTAGGGCACAGCAGCGGCCATTCCGCGGGAAAAGAGAGCGTTTACCAGAATATGAATCTGGTCGCGCAGAACATCTCCGCACAAAGCTCCATGCCCTTCACCCTCACTGTGGAGCTGCCGAATAGCGGCTCACTAAGTCTGGAAGGACAGGCTGGCCCAGTCAATTCCACAGATTCCTCCAAGACCCCACTCGATGCCAAGCTCACGCTGAAGCACGCTGACGTGGCAGCTACGGGGTTTATCGATCCGAGTTCAGGACTTGCTGGCATAGTAGATTTCAGCGGACAGGTAAAGTCTGACGGCAAAAATCTGCATTCAGAAGGGACAGCAACGGCAAATAACCTTCGCGTAGTCAAGGGCGGCCAGCCAGCCAAGCAGGCAGTCTCTCTGGATTACAAATCGGACTACGCTCTAACGCCAGAGACTGGCTCCATCAATGCCAACGTGCATACCGGCAAGAGCGTAACGAACGCCAGCGGCACGATTAACACAAAGGGTGAAGATACCCTGGCCAACTTGAAGATCACGGGCAAAGATATGCCTGTGAATGATGTTGAAGGCTTGCTGCCTGCTTTCGGCGTGATCCTGCCTTCCGGTGCGTCATTGCAAGGCGGCGCCATTAACTTGAACCTTACCGCGGTAGGACCACTGGATCGTCTTGTCATTGACGGTCCCGTGAGTATGACCAATACGCATCTTTCTGGATACAACCTGGGCTCCAAGCTCGGCGCCCTGGCATCATTTACCGGCGGCAATAAATCCTCCAGCACAGATACATTGATTCAGACCTTCAGCACCAACGTGCACATGGCGCCGGAAGGTATTCAGGCAAACAATATTGTCCTGGATGTGCCCTCAATGGGGAATCTCACTGGAAACGGCGTGATCTCCAGTGACAATTCACTCAATTTCAAGATGCTGCTCAAGCTGACAGGCGGCACAGGGAATTTGCTGGGCAGTTTGTCTGGTGGGTTTGTTGGTGGATCCCAGAGCAGTGGATTGCCATTCCTGATTGAAGGCAAGACATCAAACCCTGAATTCCGTCCAGACTTGAATAGCGCGGTGAAAGGCAATCTGCAAAATGGCCTTATGCAAGCCATCCAAGGCAAGAACGGCCAGGCAGGCCAGCAAAAACCTGACATCAAAGGTGTATTGGGTGGATTGCTGGGCAAGAAAAAGCCGCAATAATTACGGCCCTTTCCGTACTATGAGTGCGGTATTTCTCTACCGGCTGATAAAATAACTGCATAATCCCAGTTTGCTGATAAAAGGTCTTGATCATGCTTAAAAAGTTGTGCCTGTTTGCATCCACATTCTTGTTCGTGGCCGTGGCCCTCCATGCCGATAACATCGTGGATGAGATTGTTGCCCGGGTGAATGACCAGATCATTACCCGCTCTGACATGGAAAAGGCAAAGCAATCCACTCAGGAAGAGTTGAAACAGCGCTTCCCTTCAGACTGGCAGTCAAAATGGGAGAAGGCACAGACCAATGTTCTTCGCGACCTGATTGACCAGCAACTGCTTCTGCTGCGCGGTACTGATATGGGAATTACGGGCGAGACAGACGTTGTGAAACGCCTGAACGAATTGCGCCAGCAGATGAACCTGGCCAGCATGGACGATCTGGAAAAAGAAGCGCAGAAGCAGGGCGTTTCTTTCGAGGATTTTAAAGAACAGATACGTGTGGGCGCCGTAACGCAGCAGGTAATAGGCCAGGAAGTTGGCGCCAAGATCCACATTACGAATGAAGATATTGACGACTGGTACAACAAGCACCAGAAGGAGCTGGAAGGGCAGGAAGAAGTAGCCTTGAGCGAGATCATGGTTTCCACGCAGGCTGTACAAAATGTGGACGACAAAGACAAGCAAAACCAGCCCCTCCCTGAAGATCCTGCTAAAGTGGCAGCAGCAGAAGCCAAGGCCAACCAACTCCTTGAGCAGTTGAAAAAAGGCGCCAAGTTTGATGAGCTCGCCAAAAAGAGCTCAGATGGTCCAACAGCCGCACAGGGCGGCGTGCTAGGCAGCTTCAAACGTGGTGAACTCTCCAAAGACCTTGAAGACAAGACTTTTTCACTCAAGGCGGGCGAGAATACCGGCGTGATTCGAACCAAGCAAGGATTCATTATCCTGAGGGTGATGGGCCATCGCTCGGCGGGAGTCCCTCCGGTAAAAGAGGTTTCTGAACGGATACGTGAGGCGATTTATACGGAGCGCCTGGAGCCTGCTGCCCGCGCCTATCTCACCAAACTTCGCGATGAATCCTACATCGACATAAAGCCCGGCTTTACGGACACAGGCGCCAGCCCAAACGAGAACAATAAACCTGTAATGGTTGCAGCCAATACTGAGAGCAACCACCCGGCAAAGGCCAAGAAGAAGAAAAAGCTGGGAATCTTTTAAAACACGACTCATTGCAACGAGTTTCGTTAAAGCGCAGCGCAGGCTGCGCCTTAGTTCGCTTCTTAACCCTCACAAAGAGAAGAATTCAGAGCTTCACAACCCCGGCAGCTCTCAATGCGTCCAACCGAAGAATGGACGTAAAATCCTGGATTGCGATTGTGGCCAATTTCATTGTGATCGCTGGGCTGATCCGCTATGGATTCAAGCTCTTTGCTGATTACCATGCAACAGGACGCTGGGCCAAAAACATGACAGGCCTGCTGGCTGGGATTGGCATGCTGGCTCTTGCAGCTTCCATGCTGCTGACGCCGCGCAACGCGCTCGTGATCTTGCAGGTGGCGCAAACCGGGGCCGCACGCGTCTTTCTGATTATCAGCAGCATACTTCTCATGGCGGCCATCGCCGCGTTCGGGATTATCAATTACTCCAGGCCGCTCAGGCTCTGGCACCAGCGCCGGATTGGCCGCGATCTGCGGCGCGGACTTCCCCGGATTTCCTGATTTTCGTTAGCAGACCGGCGAACGCTCTATAAAAATCCTCTTATGCTTTGTCGTTGCATTTCCAGCCGCCGCGTCTAAAATGTCTCCCCTATGCGAAAACTCTCCGTCGCCACGTTGTTTTTCATCCTTGCCTTGACCGCTTGGACGCAGCAGGCGCAAGCGCCCGTGGAAATTACATCTGAACCTCATCACCATCAGGTGGTTGAGAACAATTTTGTACGCGCTTTTGCGTTTTCCGTAGATCCCGGAAAATCAACTTTGATGCACAAGCATGACCATGACTACGTTTCCGTTTTTATCGGAGACTCGTCTGGCACAAACCAGAAAGAAGGCGGACAGCCAGCCCCGGTTTCGTTTAAAGATGGTGATGTAAAGTTCGCCGCAGCAGGAGTGGTACATGCCGTGGCTAATACTGGCAGCACGCCGATTCGCAATGCAACGATCGAGCTACTGAAGCCTACGACGAATGCAAAGGCATGCACGGAATCATGCGCGGTGGAGATACCATGCGAAGCTAAAGACAAAGCCTCATGCCCTTCAGTGGTGAAAGCTTTTGGCTCAGATCAATGGCAAGTGACGATTGTTACGCTCCCGCCTGGATCAACATATCCGGAGCACACACATGTGGGTGGCGTTGTTACTGTCGCACTCACAGATTCATCTGTAATCATGCGAAGCAAGAGCAGGGCCAGGGACATCCATTCCAAAGTGGGCGACATTCAGTGGCATGAGCCAGAAACGCACGTTGTGATAAATAACGGCAAGACAACGGCCAAGATCGCAGTGCTGGAATTCCTGCACGCTGGTGGGTAGTCAATCTTTATCCCGAATGCGCAGGCCCTGATTGAGCTGGAACGGTCAGGGCCTTCTACATCAGGGACTCATTCTGCAGAAACAATCCCGCAGGTCATTGGCCTTTGGATTCTGCCACTTCAGGCATTTACCGGCTTGCCTGCCTTTCCGTTTATTTTCTACAATCTTTTGCATGAGAACGTCCCGTGTCGCGGGACTTTTGTTTCTGGCCACAGCCACTCTGGCGCAGCAGCAACAGCCCGTAGTCGAGATCACTTCTGAGCCCAGTCATCACCTGGTTCTGGAAAACGAATATGTGCGTGTGTTTGATGTGACAGTTGCGCCTAAGGCAACAACCATGATTCATCGTCACAACCATGACTATCTTTTTGTGACATTGGGCGATACTGACATTGTGAATGCGCGCGTGGGAGAAAATCCGGTTGAGCTTGTGCTGAAGGATGGCGAAGTTCGCTTCACGCCTGGCAATTTTGCGCACGCTGCAGCCAACAAAAGTGATCAGCCGTTTCACAACATCACGATTGAGCTGCTGAAGCCATCGACGGCAGTAAAAAGTTGTACAAGCGGGTGCGATGAGCCGAGCTGCAGTGGAGATGCAGCTGCAGGCAATCCAAGCTGTCCAATTACAAGCCGTCGCATTGATGCAGACCAGTGGAAGGTTTCCATGATCACATTGCCGGCGGGAACAAAGCTTGCCGACCATGCTTATGCAGGTCCGCATCTAATTGTGGCAGTGAGCCCGCTGGAGCTTAAGAGCGAAATTGGCACACTCAGCACAAATATCAAGCGGGATGTAGGCGGATTAATCTGGGCGCCCACAGGAACTGCTGAAACGCTGACCAACAGTTCCGCGAAAGAAGCCCGGATGATTATTTTGGAATTTGAGCCGGTAAAGCCATGACCATCACCGAAACTAACATGCAAGCAGAGAATCCCGAGGCGCGGGAATACAATCGTTCCCGGCGATGGCTGGAGATCGGCGATCTTGCCATCAGTTTTGGCTTCCTGATTACCCTGCTGGTTACTGGCTGGACCAACGTTTTCAGCTCGCTGGCAACGCAATTGGGCCGCGACCATTATGCGCTGGACTTATTTATCTACGTTTTGTTTTTGAGCCTGATCAGCAAGGCGCTGGGCTTTGGGCTGGATTTTTACGGTTTCCGGCTGGAGCATCGCTATGGCCTATCGAATCAACGGCTGGGCTCATGGATAAAAGATGAGTTCAAAGGCTGGGTGCTTGGCCTCGTGATGGCGACCTTCCTTTCCGAAATCGTTTACGCGTTGATTCGGATTTCGCCGCAATACTGGTGGATTATTGCCTGGGTGATTTTTATTGGATTGTTTGTCTTTTTTGCGCAGATCGCACCCGTGGTCCTGTTTCCGCTGTTTTATAAATTTGCTCCGCTGCAGAATGACGAACTGAAAGCCCGGCTTGTGCGTCTGGGTGAGCGCGCCGGCACACGCGTGCGCGGCGTATATGAATGGAAGCTTTCAGAAAAAAGCAAGAAGGCCAACGCTGCTCTTACAGGCCTGGGCAATACGCGCCGCATCATTCTGGCTGACACGCTGCTTGAGAATTACAGCAACGACGAAATTGAAGCGGTGTTAGCGCATGAGCTGGGCCATCATGTTCACGGCCACATGTTGAAGATGATCGTGGTGCACGCGCTGGTAACGCTGGCTGGCTTCTGGGCGGCGAATGAAGTCCTGCGTTATGCCATTGACGAGCAAAAAATGTTCCAGCATCTGGCTGACTTTGCCAACCTGCCGTTGCTTGCGCTGGTGGCAAGCGGCATCTCATTGCTGCTGATGCCCGCGCTCAATGCATATTCGCGCTTTACCGAGCGCCAGGCCGATCTCTACTGCTGGAAGTCTGTGCCCAACGTTGAGCCTTACATTACGGCCATGGAAAAACTGGGCAAGCAGAATTTAAGTGAGAGCCATCCTTCACGGATTGTGGAGTTGCTGTTTCACTCGCATCCGCCGATTTCCAAGCGCATAGCGGCTGCAGAGGCGTGGGCCAAGAATCATCGACCGAGTCTGGCAACTTAGATTCAGGCTTTTCTTGACAGAATCATCTCTTCGACACGTCGCAGATCATCTTCCGTATCCACGCCAACAGTATTGAATGGCGTTTCGGCCACATAAATATCGATGCCGTTATCCAGAAAACGCAGTTGCTCCAAGCGCTCCGCGGCTTCCAGTTTTGATTCGGGCAGGGTGCAAAAGCGGTCGAGGGCAGCGCGGCGATAAGCGTAAAAGCCAAGGTGCTTGAAGTAGTGAATGTTGCCAACCTTGTCACGATCAAAAGGGATGGTAGAGCGCGAAAAATAAAGCGCGCGGCCATCCAGTGCGGTAACAACTTTTACAGCATTGGGATTGGCTACATCGTGCGGAGGACACGGCGTCTTGATGGTGGAAACCATCACCTTGGAGTCCTGCATTGGCTGAAGCAATGCGTCAAGATGTTCGGGGCGGGCCAGAGGTTCGTCGCCTTGAATATTGACATAGACATCAGCGGCAATGCACTGCGCAACTTCATAGACGCGGTCGGTGCCGCTACGATGCTCAGTGGAGGTCATCTGTGCCTTCCATCCCCGTGCCTGCGCGAACTGCATGACCTCTTCAGAATCAGTAGCGATGATCACGTCGCTGAGCTGCGGTGAATTTCTTGCCGCCTCATAGACGCGGGCAATCATGGGCTGGCCGGCAATCTCACGCAATACTTTGCGCGGCAGGCGTGTAGAAGCCAGCCGCGCAGGAATGATGGCAATGGCAGAGAAAGATGCAGACGGCACGCTGGCTTACCTCTTCCGCATCTGCTGCAGTTTTTGCGACTTCTCTTCCACGCTTTTAACCAGCTTGCCTTTCATCTCTTTGAGCTTGCCTGCGATGGTGGTATTGCTCAGGCCAATGATCTGCGCAGCCAGAATGCCTGCGTTGGCGGCTCCAGCTTTGCCGATGGCGGTTGTGGCGACGGGAATGCCGGCAGGCATCTGCACGATGGCCAGCAGAGAATCCATGCCGTTCAAGGGTGTGGAAGGAATGGGAACACCGATGACAGGCAGCGTTGTTTCGGCGGCAATAACGCCTGCAAGATGCGCAGCTCCGCCGGCGCCTGCAATAATCACGCGAACGCCGCGGCCTGCAGCATTGCGCGCATACTCTGAGGTGCGTGCCGGTGAGCGATGCGCCGAGGTCACGTCAATCTCATAGGCGATGCCAAAATCGTCCATCACTTTGGCTGCTTCATTCATAATCTCTAGGTCGGAATCCGACCCCATCACAATTGATACTAGAGGGTTCTCTGCCATGGAAATTTTCCTTATGAAAGTTATTTCTGAGCTTTCAGGGCGCGAGCCCCAATGTCCTTGCGATAATACATGTCTTCAAAACTGATGAGCCGCACTGCTTCATAGGCGCGGTTGATGGCCTCACTTAGACGCGGAGCACGAGCTGTAACGCCGAGTACGCGTCCACCGTTGGTATAGACCACGCCATCACGCTTGCTGGTGCCGGCATGGAAAATCTTTACGTTGGGCAGGCTGCCGGCGCGGTCCAGACCGGAAATCTGCTTTCCACTCATAAAGCTTCCCGGATATCCGCCGGACGCCACAACTACGCAGCAAGAAGCATCGTGCGACCACTTAAATTCGCCGTCGCTCACGCGGCCTTCTACGGCTGCTTCAATCGCATCAAGCAGGTCACTATCCAGGCGCATAAGCACAGCTTGCGTTTCCGGATCGCCAAAGCGGCAGTTGAATTCAAGCACCATGGGGCCGCGCGCGGTCATCATGAGGCCGCAATACAAAATGCCGCGATACTCCGCTCCTTCTGACTTCATGCCGGCGACCACGGGACGTGCAACGTGATTGAGCAGCCAGTCAGTCATTCCGGCATCGAGAAGAGAGTCAGCAGAATATGCGCCCATGCCGCCGGTGTTAGCGCCGGTGTCTCCATCGCCAATGCGCTTGTGGTCTTGCGAAGCGACCAGAGCAGCCACGCGTTCGCCATCGCTCAGCACCAGGAAGGAGACCTCATCGCCTTCAAGAAATTCTTCCAGCACGACTTGCCCAGCGGGTGTGCCCAGCAATTTGCCGTTGAGCATGTTCACACCGGCAGTCACGGCTTCTTCTTTGCTGGGAGCAATCACCACGCCTTTACCTGCGGCCAAGCCGTCGGCCTTGACTACTACTGGTGTGGAAAAAAGCCCGATCGATTTACGCAGCTCTTCTTCTGACGTGCAGACAGCATAGTGCGCCGTGGGAATTTTATGCCGCTGCATGAATTCCTTGGCGAAGCTCTTACTGGATTCCAGCTGGGCGGCCCGCTGCGTAGGACCAAAGATTCTCAGCCCGCGGCGCGTGAATTCGTCTACCACGCCCAGAGATAGAGGCAACTCAGGACCAACCACGGTCAGGTCGGGCTGAATCTGGTGTGCGGTGGTCAAGAGGTTGGCCAGGGATTTGGGATCGCCGGGCAGGCATGTAGCCTCTTCACAGATGCCGCCGTTCCCCGGCAGGCAATAAACCTGCGACACGCGCTCTGATTGGCGCAGCTTCCATGCCAGCGCGTGCTCCCTGCCGCCTCCGCCAATAACCAGGATTTTCATCAGACCTGTATGTGTTCCTGAGAATGCTTAAATGCCAGACATGTGAGGATATAGCATTCAGGGCCCATTCGTCAGCTTCTGGAACGAATGAGCCCTGAAATTGAGAATAACGTTTTCGTTTTATGCAACGGTTGCCGTTTCTGGCGCAGGTTTATTGGCCAGAAGCTGACGCAACACGTATTGCAGGATGCCGCCATGTTCGTAATACAGGATTTCCTGCGGCGTATCGATGCGCACCAGAGCACTGAACTCATTTACGCTGCCATCAGCCCCCGTTGCACGAACTTGCACCTGTTTCCCGCTGGAAAATCTATTGGCCAGGAGCGCCGGCAGTCCGATGATTTCATAGACTTCATCGCCCTGCAGTCCGAGTGACTCTGCGTTTTCTTCCGCCAGAAATTGCAATGGCAGAATTCCCATGCCTACCAGGTTGGAACGATGGATACGCTCATAACTTTCTGCAATCACGGCGCGTATGCCGAGCAGGAGCGGGCCTTTAGCAGCCCAGTCACGCGATGAACCCGACCCGTATTCTTTGCCGGCCAGCACGATCAAAGGAATGCCATCGGCAATGTATTTTACTGAGGCATCAAAGATTGACATGGTTTCGCCATCAGGAAAATGGCGCGTAACGCCGCCCTCAGAGCCAGGGGCAAGTTGGTTGCGCAGCCGGACATTGGCAAAAGTTCCACGCACCATGACTTCATGATTGCCGCGGCGTGAGCCGTAAGAGTTGAAATCCGCAGGCTGCACGCCATGCGCCTGCAGATATTTGCCTGCAGGACTGCTGGCCTTGATTGAACCGGCAGGAGAAATGTGATCAGTGGTAACGCTGTGGCCCAGCTTAGCCAACACGCGTGCACCCTTGATTTCTTTTACCGCCGAGGGCTGCGCAGGCATATTGTCAAAGTAAGGAGCGCGTTTGATGTAGGTGGAGTCGCCTTCCCACACATACGTTTCACCTTCAGGCACGTGCAGCTGCTTCCATTCCTGATCGCCATCAAAAATTGTCTGATAGTTCCTGGTGAACATGCCAGAGTTAATGGCCTTGCTCACCGTTTCCTGCACTTCTTTCTGCGTGGGCCAGATATCGCGCAGATAAACTGGCTTGCCATCTTTGCCTTTGCCCAGCGAGTCGTTGACGATGTCCAGATCAATGCGACCGGCAAGAGCATAAGCCACCACCAGCGGCGGCGACATCAGATAATTCGCGCGCACCTCAGAGTTAATGCGGCCTTCAAAATTGCGGTTGCCGGACAGAACTGAAACAGCTACGAGCTGTTTTTCCGTGATGGCGTGCGAGACATCCTGCGGCAGAGGCCCGGAATTTCCGATACAAGTGGTGCAGCCGTACCCAACTGTTTGAAAGCCCAGCTGGTCAAGGTAAGGAATGAGCCCAGCGTTGCGGTAATACTCGGTAACCACGCGTGAGCCCGGCGCCAGCGAGGTCTTGACCCAGGGCTTGCGCTTAAGTCCCTTCTCCACTGCTTTTTTCGCCAGCAGCCCTGCAGCCATCATGACGGATGGATTGGAAGTATTGGTGCAGCTTGTGATGGCGGCAATCACAACTGCGCCGTCATGAAGAAATTCAAAAACATCTTCGCCCAAATCTTTTGTACCGGCGGGCAGTGTGGGATCTTCCGCAATGCCGATGGGCGTTCCGCCTTCACCCTCGAACCGTTCTACCTGTTGTGGCGCAACTTTCCTGGCAGCCTGCGCTGGTCGCGGGCCAATAAGCGTTGGGATGGCTTGCTCAAAAGATTCTTTGGCTTTGGAAAGCGGCACGCGGTCCTGCGGGCGGCGCGGGCCGGCCACGCTGGGCTCCACGGTACTCAAATCCAGCTCGACTACCTGTGAGTACTCTGCGTCTGTAGTTTGTGCAGTGTGGAAGAGACCCTGTTCTTTGCAGTAGGCTTCGACCAGCGCAATCTGTTGTGCGTCGCGCCCCGTGGTGCGCAGATAGTTCAACGTGGTTTCGTCCACGGGGAAGATGCCGCAGGTAGCGCCGTATTCAGGCGCCATGTTGGCGATGGTGGCGCGATCTGCCAACGGTAGTGACGCTAATCCAGGGCCAAAGAACTCGACAAACTTTCCGACGACGCCGGTCTTGCGCAGCATTTCCGTCACTGTCAGCACTAGATCGGTTGCCGTCGACCCTTCATGCAGTTGACCTTTGAGCTTGAATCCGACAACTTGCGGCAATAGCATGGAAACTGGCTGGCCGAGCATGGCGGCCTCAGCTTCAATGCCACCCACGCCCCAACCCAGCACGCCCAGGCCGTTGATCATGGTGGTGTGTGAGTCGGTGCCGACAAGCGTATCGGGATACGCTACGTTTACGCCATCGCGCTTCTCTGAGAAGATCACGCGCGCAAGATATTCGAGATTGACCTGATGAACGATCCCCATATCAGGCGGGACGACTTTGAAATTCCGGAAAGCGGACTGCCCCCAGCGGAGAAAAGCGTAGCGCTCTTTATTGCGCTCAAATTCAAGTTGCGCATTCACGGCAAAAGCGCCTGCGGTGGCAAATTCATCGACCTGAACGGAATGATCGATGACTAACTCAGCGGGCTGCAGCGGATTGATCAGCCTGGGATCGCCGCCCATCTTCTTCATGGCGTCGCGCATCGCGCCCAGGTCGACGACGGCGGGAACGCCGGTGAAATCTTGCATGAGGACGCGCGCGGGCGTGAATGCAATCTCCTTATCGGGAATGGCCTGCGGCTTCCAGGTACCGAGAAAGCGCACATCTTCTGCCGTGACGCTGCGGCCATTTTCGGTGCGCAATAGATTTTCAAGGAGAATTTTTAACGAGAAAGGAAGGCGATGCGGCTCGCAATCATGCTTTGTCAGGGCATCCAGACGGTAGATTTGATATTCCAGATTGCCGGCGCGCAGTTTTGAGCGACTGCCGAAACTATTCATAGATTCACCTTCCTCATTGGATTCACCAGAGCCCGCGGAGGTTCCATTCGTCATTTATCTGGCATCTGGGAGCGATGCGCTCAGAAACTGCCGCCAATCTGCTTGTAAATCAGCAGAAGATTCAAGCCGACAATGACAGTCGTGATGGCATAGGCCATGTAATTCGTGCTGCGCCGGTTGACCAGGTCAGACATCACGGCTTGTGAACGCGTCAGCAGGACCAGAGGCACAAGGGCGAATGGAATCGCAAAACTCAGTACCACTTGAGATAGTAACAAAATTCTGAGGGGATCGAGTTTGAGGGAAATCACAATCAGCGCCGGAATAATAGTAAGCAGACGACGTAGGAAGACGCTGAACTTGATATCTAAAAATCCTTCAATAATCACCTGGCCGGCCATGGTACCGACGGTGGATGAAGAAAGTCCGGAAAAAAGCAGTGCTAAAGCAAATGCTGTCCCTGACACGGCAGGCAGAAGGGGCTGCAAAGTAAGGTGGGCTTCGTCAAAACTGAAGGGAGCGTGGTGCTTGAAGAATACGGCTGCGCCCATCACTATCATGGCGGAGTTGATTAGCCACGCGCCGTTCATGGCAGCAAGCACGTCCCACAATTCATAACGCAGATGGCGCATGGTCCGCATCCACTTTTCCGGGTGCTCGGCGTCAGCATCTTCTCGTACACGATGCTGCACCAGCGCAGAATGCAGATAGATCACATGCGGCATCACTGTGGCGCCAAGCATGCTTACAGCGACATAGATGCTCTCTGAGTTGATTCGCGGAACAATAATCCCCTTGGCAACTTCATGCCAATCCGGATGCACAATGAACATTTCAAATGCGTAACAGGCAGCCACTCCAAAAACAAAGACCATCACGAGCTGTTCCAGACGACGAAAACCGTACAGTTCAACGGCCAGCATCAGGAAAACAACGGCTGCGGTAATCAACGCAGCGGGAAACAGCGGGATGCCAAGCAGCAGGTAGAAGCCAAGCGCGGCCCCCAGAAATTCCGCCAAGTCAGTAGCCAGCGCTGCAAGCTCCGCGGCTATCCAAAGCCCGAAATTTACTTTGGGATGAAAATGAGCGCGGCAATTTTGCGGCAGAGTCTTTCCAGTGGCAATCCCCAACTTGGCGGAAAGATACTGGATGAGGATGGCCATAGCGTTCGACCACAAAAGCACCCAGAGCAGGGTGTAGCCAAACCTGGCGCCGCCTTCAAAATTGCTGGCAAAGTTGCCGGGATCAATATAGGCGACACTGGCCACAAACGCGGGGCCAAAATAGCGCCACATTTCGCCACGCTTGAGCGTGGGGAAGAACCTGAACTTTTTTGACTTTACGGGCAGTTCGGCTGGCGGCATAAAAGCATTCCAGTATAAGGGGAAATGGGTCAATTGCGCCTAAATAGCTACGTACGGAGCAGAAATAGCGAATGGGCCTGGTGTGCATCATTTGCTGTTTTTTTCAATTTCCACAATTTATTTCAGCAAGCAACTCTAAATTTGCCCTAGAAGGCCAACCTGCAGCTCTGGTCTCGATTCTTTATCTAGCAAAGCTGCTGGTTTACCAGCGAAACAGTAAGTCCCGTCACTTTTGTTCCCCAAAAACAAAATGGATGGATTAGCTCATGCCCAGGAATCTTGCAGGAAAATGCTCATTTGGTCTTCTCTTCGTTGTTCTACTTGCCGCGATCGGGTGCGGCAGCGTTAGTGGAAACAGTCCTTCTCCAACACCTACCCCAGGGGCCGGCAATCCACCACCTACGCCAACCCCAGGGAACCCCGCGCCGACACCAACACCTAGCCCAAGTCCTACCCCAACAACTACTAGCACGCTGGTTTTTGTGGGAGGTACTGTTTCAGGCGGCATTACTGTTTTCAAACTGGCGTCTGATGGATCGCTAACACAGGTTCAAGGTGACATACCTTCTGCGAATACGCTGCCCAGCGCAATTGCACAGTCGGGAACCCTGTTGGTTGCAGCACAGCCGAACCAGAACACAGGTCTTGGCCAGGGGCAGTTACATCTGTTTTCGATTAATGGGCAGACAGGTGCTATTTCGCTGAAAGCTTCAGCCACGCTTCCAGTTGCTGGAGGAAGTAGTTTTGGCGAATATTCGGCCGCAATGAATGATGAGTTCGCGTATATCGGCACACAAAATGGAATCTATGGGTTCTCAGTCGCAAACGGAGAGCTGACCCAGATTCCGGGATCGCCGTTTCAAACGCTCGCGGCGCCGGATGATTTCAAACTTTCTACCTATGGCTTCCTCAGCATTAACGGATCATTTCTAATGGCGGCGCATGGATCCAATTCAGCGGTGCAGTCATTGCGCATAGGCGCCGATGGAGCGCTTACACCCGTCAACAACAGCACGAATGGCGGATCATTCACTGGTATGGTGCTTTCACCTGCCGGAACGCAGGTTTATGCCAGCTTTTCCGGTCATCTCATTACCCTACCGTTCAACACTGGCGACGGCAGCTTTGGTGCGCTGGTAGACACAATTGCCACGAACCAATTCCAGGGAAATTTTGAAGGCAGGATTGCGGTAAGCCCGTCTGGCAACTTCTTATATGAGAATTTTGACCAGCAACCTGGAATCAATATTTATAGCGTTAATCAGCAGAGCGGGAAATTTGTTTTTGTGAATCAAGCGTCTGCCGAGGACCAGGGCAAAGGTATTGCCATTGATCCTAGCGGCAAATTTATTGTGGCGGTTGTTGGAGATGATGCGGGCCAACATACGTTGGTTTACAGCGTGAATCCCAGCACGGGCGGGCTCACTCTTTTGCCGGGCCGACACGATATCACCTCACAAATCAGCCCCACAGATGTTGTGATTGCCAGCTTCTAGAGCATCCGGGTCTCCTGTTCGAATGACTTGTGCGGGAGGCCCAGATTCTTTAATTGAAGAATGCTTTTTTGCGGGAGATATCTTCAGTGACTATCAGAACCAGAAAACTTCAGAAGCAAAAGCACGGTCACAATGTTTGTCAGAGCCGTTATGGTAGCCGCTATCAGTACGCCTTTGGCAGTTCTAGGTTTGTTTTTTCGCAGCAACAAGCGCCAGATCGGGATGACATAGCCCACCTGAACTATGCCAATCGCGCCGACCAGAACGTAATAGGCGGGGAGCATACGCACATCAGCCACCAGCAAAAGCCAGCCGACTCCAAGCTGGGCGATGTTCAACAGCCAGCAGATGGCCATGCCAACAACGATGTTTCCATGGCCATCATTCATGATTCTTATTCAAACATAGAAAAAGCCTGCCTTGGGGGCAGGCCTTCTCTCGTCTGTTTTTATTTTGGTGTCTTATTTTTGAACTCCAAGACCCACTTGTGAATCGGTTGGCATCAGTTCCTGCGTCAATATCGCGCCTCCCATCGAAGGTAGCACAGCGGATTCCTTGACTGCCTTATGAGAATCTTTTGCCACCCAGAGTGTTTCTTTCTCTGGGCCGCCGTCGGCGGAAGAAATTTCAACTTTAAAGGCATCGAAGGTACCGGCCGGAACCGTTACCTTCTCCACGCCTGAAACTTTCAATTGCATTAGCTGGACTTTCTGCTTCTGCAAATCAAAGTTACGGTAGGTTGTGGTGTAGCCCTCAGCAAGAGGCAGGCATGCAAGCACCTGCTTTGACCCTGCGCCCTGAGCAAAGAGCGGGCCACCGAGGTCGGCGGAGATCGGCTTGTCCTGACCGTTCATATTCATGTTGCCAGCGGCTTTGTTGCCGTCAAAATGAATATCCACGGTGACTGGCCCCTGTTTCGCGGCAAGTTTGCGTGTAATCAAAGTGCTTTTTTCCATGGACGTTGTCTGCGTGATCTGGCCGTTCGGGGTGTCGACCACATCGCTTACAGTCCATGCGCCACTCTCTTCCGCGATGGTGGTTGAGACGCTAAGGGGAAATTCCTGGCCTCCAGCTGCAAGAGTGCCCTTGTACTTGTAAGTACCAGGCTGAAGGTCCATGGTGGCCTTTGGCAGGCCGACCGCGTTGGCGTCAACTTTTTTGGCAAGCACAACAGTTTTAGGATCGACGGTGACTTCCTTCAGACGCGCGACGACTTCTGGCGTGCCGCCATCCTGAAAGCGTCCGCCGAGATATTTTGCCAGGAATTTCTCAGCCGCCATGGTGGAGGCCATGTTATTGACTGGACGCGCAAAGCCGTGACCTTCATCTGGAATCAGGATGTATTCCACGGGGAAGCCGCGATCACGAAGCGCAACGACGATCTGCTCAGACTCAGCGTGATTCACGCGCGGGTCATTGGCGCCCTGCGCGATCAACAGCGGCGTCTTGATCTTGTCTGCTGAGGTAAGCGGTGAGCGTTCTTTTAGCAGAGCCTTGCCTTCCGGTGTTGTGGGATCGCCCATACGAACGTAAAAAGTCTTGCGGATGGATTCCCAGTACGGCGGAATGGAATCGAGCAGAGTAATCAGGTTGGAAGGTCCAAAGAGATCGACCGCAGCGGCATAGACATCCGGCGTAAATGCGACGCCAGCCAGCGTGGCATAACCGCCATACGAACCGCCGAAGATGCCGACGCGCTTGGGATCGCTGATGCCTTTATCGACCAGGTATTTCACGCCCCAGGTGATGTCATCCTGCATGGTGCGTCCCCATTGCAAATTACCGGCATTCAAGAATTTCTTGCCATAGCCTGTGGAGGCGCGGAAGTTCGGGCTCAGGACTGCATAGCCGCGATTGGCAAAAAACTGCGCGTAACCGTTGTATCCCCAAACATCACGACCCCAGGGGCCGCCGTGCGGGAAGATCACGGTAGGCAGATTTTTGGCCGGAACGCCTTTGGGCAAGGTGAGATAGGCGGGGATTTCCAGTCCGTCAGATGATTTGTAGTGGACCGGTTCCATCCTGGCAAGCGATTCACGCGGCAGTTTTTCACGTACGGTAAACTGCTTTGCCAACTTGTGGCCTTTTCGGTTGAAGATATAGGTGACGCCTGGTTCGGTATCACTGTAAGCCGTGACTACCCAGGTTTGCTCGTCGCGCGTGCGAGAGCCAAGCGCGAGTTCCATTCCGGTCAATTTGCTTTGCAGCCACTTGTAATCGCTCTCAAAGCCTTTGTCCTTGAAATAGACTCGCTGCTTATCGTCAAGATACGCGGTCATTACCAGTTCATCCGTCGCCTGGGAGAAAACGGCGCCGCCCAAATCGACGTGTTTCTGGGGATCAGATTCAACGGGTTCCACTTTGCCGCCCTCGGGATCAAACAGAACGAGCCCAACCAGATCAACATCGTCACCTTTATTGCTCTCCATGTAGACGCGCTTGCCATCTTTGCTGAATTCCACTGGCGCGCATGTTTCCATTACGGTGCAGGAGTAGATTTTGGTGAACTTGTCAGGATCGACGCGCATGATTTCATTGTCGCCGTTGTCTGCAACGCGCACGGCCAGGCGAAGGTTGCCCTGCAAATCAAAGGTCCAGCCAGTGATGTGCTCAGTGTTTTTACGAACCAGAGTTTTTTCGCCGGTGGAGAGCTTCAGCTTGTAGAGATCGTGCCATGCCTTGTCACGATCATTCAGGCCGATGTAAATCGTGTCTGGATCGTTTTTGGGGATATCGACAATCTCAACGCGAACACCCTTCACGCCAGTCATATCGCGCGAAGGTGGAGCATCTGCTCCCGTCTCAGGCTTGGTAGTCGGATCCACAGCGTAGACGTTAAAGTTTTCGTCGCCATCATGGTCTTTTACGTAGAGGATGTATTTGCTGTCCCGGCTCCAGAAGAAGCCAGCTACAGGGCGCTTGGCTTCCGTAGTCATCAGGCGGGCAGCGCTGAATGGTTCGTCCACGCCCTTTACATAGACGTTGCGCGTATCTTTCCACGGCTTCAGGAAGGCGAGATATTGCCCGTTCGGGGAAATCTGCGCGGCGGCAATCTCAGGGTTGCCGAAGATGAGTTCACGATCGATCAGCGGGGGCAATCCGCTGACGGCAGAGGTCTTGTTCTTATCTTTGTCTTTGTCTTTGTCTTTGTCTTTGTCTTTTTCCTGGGCAACCAGCGTGGTTGCGAGCAGCGCCATGCATAGTGCGATTCTGAATAACTTACTCATGGTGGAAGATCCTTTCTCTCCGTTCGGGGAGAGCCGTGGTTAGCGTGAAAAACATCGTAAGCAGCGGGGCTCTGAAATTGTCCATGCGAAGTGGGATTGCTGTCTAGTAATAACGGGCCTTAGTTGATTGGACGTCGATTGCTCAACGTTGTTAATGTGTACGGGTTGAAAGGCCAAAAGTTTCCGCCAAGGCGATTATTTTTGCAGCATTCAAAGTCTGGTGATGCGACCTATTTCCTACACGCTGATCTGCATAGGGCTTATCCTTGCGGCAGCCGTAGAGGGATTTTTTGCCGGGATACTTTTGTTTTTGGTGATCGATATATTGATCTTCCATCGTGAAAGATCTATTGGAGACGGGCTCTTGATAATCTTCATCGCTGGGGCTTGTACGTTGCTTTCGCCGCTCTTTCAATTTCCTTTTCTTTGGAAAAAGGTCAGACCGGATTTGCCGAATCCACGAGTCGATGGAAATCTCGATTGAACGGAAGCCGAAGAATGAAAAACCGAAAGTTCGTTTCACATTCGCCGTTTCAGGGTTTTTAGCCAGAAACTCTCATGTTGGATCGATTTCCAAATGAGACTGGGACCTCTTCCCAAAATGCGCTTCCAGCGTAATAATAGCTGGCAAATTGGTACATATCTTCGTCCCACTGGAGTTCCCGGACCCTCTTGACCAATAGCCAGCAGTCCTAGTAGAACATTCCGATTCGACGTCGGCTGTTAATTCTGGCCGGGCTCCGTTTGTTGAAGGAGGCGCTTTTGAAGGTTTACGAAGGCAAGGATATCCGCAATCTCGTGGTAGTAGGTCACTCCCACTCAGGCAAGACATCCCTGGTTTCCGCCATGCTCTACACGGGCGGATCCACCCCTAAACTGGGCCGCGTGGATGACGGCTCAACCGTCACCGATCACGATGAAGAAGAGGTCGCCCGGCAGATGACGATCTCGACGGCCATTGCGTCACTGGAATGGCACGGGACCAAGATCAACCTGCTCGATTCCCCGGGCTTCACGATGTTCGCGCATGAGGCGCGGATCGCAATGTCCGCGGCAGAAGCGGCTCTGGTGGTGGTTGATGGTGTTTCCGGCGTGGAAGTGGTAACGGAAAAAGTCTGGCAGTATGCGGAAGAGATCAACTTGCCTCGCGTGATCTGTGTAAGCCGCATGGACCGCGAACGCGCCAATTATGAAACCGCGCTGGACAGCCTGGTCACAGCCTTTGGAAGACTGGTTGTTCCAGTACAGATTCCGATTGGCAGTGAGAAGAGCCTGAAGGGCGTAATCGATCTGGTCACGATGAAGGCTTATACATATGACATGGGCGGCACGGGCAAGGGAAAAGAAGGCCCGATTCCCGCCGAACTGGAAGCCATAGCCAAAGAAGCGCATGAAAAGCTGGTTGAGGTGGTGGCTGAAGGCAAAGATGAATTGATGGAGGAATTCTTCGACAAAGGCACGATCGCTGAAGAGCACCTGATTCCAGCGCTGCATGAGGCCATCAAAGAAGACCGCATCTTCCCTGTGCTGTTTGCTTCTGGTCTGGGCAATATCGGCACTGACCACCTGATGGATTTTGTGGTCGATTATTTCCCCACGGCCGCCGAGCATGCGGCAGTGCACGAAGATGAATCAGTGCCTGTGAGCAATGGGCACCACGCAGAGCGCCACATCAGCGATAACGAGCCGACCTCAGTTTACGTTTTCAAGACCGCCAATGATCCTTTTGCCGGACGGATTACGTTCTTCAAGGTCTTCTCCGGCGTGGTAAAGAATGACGCGACGCTGCAGAATTTTATCCGCAGCACTTCAGAAAAACTTTCACATCTCTCGATACCGCAAGGGAAAAACCTTGCAGCGGTGCCGGAGCTTCATGCAGGCGACATCGGCGCTGTGGCCAAGCTGCGCGACACGCTGACCGGTGACACGCTGGGCGACAAAGCGAATCCCATCCGCTTCCCCGGAGTTTCCCTGCCGGAGCCGGCCATCACGTTTGCCATTGAGCCAAAGAGCCGCAACGATGAAGACAAGCTATCGAACGGCCTGCACAAGCTGATGGAAGAAGACCCCATGGTGCGCTTCTTCCGCGATGAGCAGACAAAAGAATTTCTGATCGCGGGCACGGGCCAGCAGCATATTGAAGTGATGGTCTCAAAGCTCAAGAAGCGCTATCACACGGAAGTGATTTTGAAAGCGCCGAAAGTTCCTTATCGCGAGACCATTCGCGGCAAGGCTGATGTGCAGGGACGCCATAAGAAACAGAGCGGCGGCCACGGCCAGTATGGCGACTGCAAAATCAAGATGGAGCCGCTGGAGCGCGGCAAGCAATTTGAATTCGTGAATGATATCTTCGGCGGCTCTATTCCCAAAAACTATATTCCTGCCGTGGAGAAGGGCATTGTTGAAGCGGCGGCCCGCGGCTACCTTGCTGGTTATCCTGTGGTGGATTTCAGGGTAATTCTCTACGACGGCAGCTATCATGACGTGGATTCAAACGAACTTTCCTTCAAGACCGCAGGGCGCATTGCTTTCAGAAAAGCGATGGAGCAGGCCAAGCCCACGCTGCTTGAGCCGATCATGAAGGTGGAAATCAATATCCCTGATGAGTTTGCCGGCAGCATCATGGGCGATTTGAATTCGCGGCGCGGACGCATTCAGGGCATGGATAACAAAGCAGGCAAGACGATTGTGAAAGCTGAGGTCCCAATGTCAGAGATGCTGACGTATGGGCCTGACCTCACTTCCATGACGCAGGGCCGCGGCAGCTTCCATATGGAAATGTCCCACTATGATTTTGTGCCGGCAGCGCAGCAGGAAAAGATTGTGGCGCAGGCCAAAGCCGAGCGTGGCGAACTGGTGGATGTGGAAGAGGCCAGCTAATAAATTTCGCCTTCATCGCCACTGCCCGCATGCGAAGCCGCTCAAAACGAGGATTTCTGCTTGAAAGCGCGAGTTTTATTCTCCTCGCTACCGTTTTGGCCGCGATGGCTGTGGGACAGGACGTAGCTTCGCCTCGGACCAAATTTCCCACGGAAACCAGCCCTTACCTCACGCCCCAGCGCCTGATCCGTGTGGGTGAAGGGCGTACGATTAATCTCATCTGCATTGGGAACGGCTCGCCAACTGTCATCCTAACAGCCGGGTCGGGAAGCTGGGCAATTGTTTGGCGCTCGGTTCAACCTTCGCTTGCAAGCAGGACCCGCGTCTGCGCCTGGGATCCTGCCGGATTCGGATTCAGCAGCCCCAGCCCCGATCCGCAGGACGCGGTTCATCTTACTAAAGATCTGGAGCAAACCTTGAAAGGAGCGGGCATCAAGGGCCCCTACCTGATGGTCGCCCACTCTGCTGGCGCCTTTATCGCGCTACGATTCGCTGACCGGCACCCAAAGAGCGTTGTCGGAATGGTCCTGGTGGATCCAGCCATCCCCGAACAAGACGCAGTCATGAGACGTGTTGCGCCGAAGTTCGCAACGCGCGTGGACGGGTTGAGGTCTGCGCAAACGGAGTCGCTGCGGCATTGCGCTGCCGAGCTCCGGAGCGGCTCGCTGAAACGAGGCACGCAGGAGTTCAACGAATGCACAACTGCACCTTCCCTCCCCGCCGCTTTTTCAGCCCTTGAAGCGGCGCTTTCCGGGCTCAATGCTGACCCGGCGAGGTTGCTGACCGAGGCTTCGTCGCTGGACAATTTTCTCGAGAGCCAGCACGAGGCTATCAATCCGCAGCGCCGCTACGGTGATATGCCGCTGATGGTGCTGACCGCCGAGCGCCGAGATATGCCTTCGGATACTCCCGCCGAAGAGCGTAAGCAGGGGACACTGTTTTACAGGGAAGCTGGACTAGCTCACGACGCCTATGCTGCGCTATCGACGCGGGGACATGATCAGCTAGTTCCGGATTCCGGGCATAATATACCGGTCGAGAAACCCGAAGTAGTTGTCGCAGTGATCAACCACGTGCTCGCGGAATGCAAACCCAGAACCGTTGAACCTGGACGAATGGACTAGAACCGAAATGTTCGATGCGGAAGGACGACGGCGCCAAGACGATGGCTGGCCGTCCGCTAGTTGCAAACATGCACGCTACATCCGGATAAACGATTTATACTGGATGGACTATGAGCCAGTCCCTTTCGCACGAAAACGCAAATTTTCTTCTCAATGTAGTTTTTATGCCTGCCATGCAGCGTGAATGTGCAACCACGAAAAAAGTAATTGAAGCGATTCCGCTTAATGGTGGCGACTACCGTCCCGATCCGAATTCAAAAACGGCGCTGGAGTTAGCCTGGCATATAGCTGGCGCAGAGAAGCGCTTTTTTAACGGCATTGCCGATGGAGGCTTTGATTTCTCACCCAGTCCACGTCCTGACACGCTAAAAAACTCGGCTGATATCGCCAAGTGGTACGGCGAGATGATCAATGCAGCCACGGCACGCCTGCAGAAAATGACTCCAGAAGAACTCGGGAGAACCATTGATTTTCGCGGCATATTGCAGATGCCTGCCGTAGTTTTCTTTCAGACGGCGCTCAATCATTCCATCCATCATCGCGGGCAGCTTACAACATATCTGCGAGCAGCAGGCGGGAAGGTACCGGCAATCTATGGCGAAAGCTACGATTCCGCCGAAGCACGCAAAGCAGCAGAAGCCAAGACGGCGTAAAATTAGATATCAAAAAAATTGCGCACCTGATTGCAAAGATACAGGTGCGCTTTCGTTTTTTACGAAAGATATTCGTCGTCCACTTTAGCCGGTCTTGCCGCCTTGTTCTTCATCTTTTGCGGCAAGCATCAGTTCAAACGTCACCTGATCTGAGCACTGGGTGCAAGGCGGGAAATCCTCCTGCGCCTTGAAGCTGGCCCGATGAGGCTGGCGATGCTCGGCATGCACGACGTTATAGATCCCCGACTGCGGGACCTTCTGGCCCGGTTTGTATAGTTTCTTGCTGGAATCGGAAACCATGCGCTCGATTGAGTTGCATGGGGAACGTAGTGATAGGAATATGCATTTTGTAACTTGGGTTGTCTGATGCAGGAATGTCTTCTACTTCTTCCTGAAAATCCGGATCTTCAGAGATGTGCGGCACCAGCTCCAGAATTTTATAGCGGACGCGCTCACCGCATTGCCGGCAATAGGGAAAGATCGTATTGCGCGTGAGGATGACGGTGGAGCGAGGCTCATCGTGGTGGCAGATCTCATAAATTCCTGAGTGTTGGACCAGCTCTCCTGGCGTGAGCATGCAATCCGCCTGGTTAAATAGATTATTTATATCTTTCAATTCCATGCTTCTCGGTTGAGTTCCTTCCTGCAGCTTCCCGTTACAACGGTACACAGACAGCTCTGCTTTTATCAGCTAAAAACTGGAGTACTAAAAACCAGCTCGTCAATACTGGGATGCACTCTGACTTGCTGTAAGTTGGTGGGCACTTGAATACCCATTCAGAGATTACTTTTTCTTTTTCGGGCAACCTTGAGTGAACCGTGACAGCGCGAAATAAAGTTGAAAGCGCGCTCAGTTAAAAATCCAAAGCCGCTGAATATTCAATTTGCAGCTTTGAATTTACAATCATTCATTATGAGGAACCATCAATTCCGTCTTGCGGCGCGGCCAGTGGGCCTGCCTAAACGCAGCGACTTCAACTACACCGAAGAGCCAGTCCAAGATCCCGGCGCGGGACACCTGCTGGTCAAGGTTTTGTATGTCTCGCTCGATCCGGCGATGCGCGGCTGGATGAATGAAGGCAAGTCCTATATTCCGCCGGTAGAAATTGGCGCCGTGATGCGAGCCGGAGCTCTGGGAAAGGTGATTGCTTCGCAGAATCCCGGATTTGCGGTGGGCGATCACGTTGTGGGCATGTTTGGCATGCAGGAGTACGCGATCTCTGACGGCAAGGGATTGAGCAAGGTTGATCCTAAACTGGCGCCGCTGCCCGTGTATCTGGGAACACTGGGAATGCCAGGCCTGACAGCCTACTTTGGCTTGCTGGAAGTTGGCGCGATGAAAGCTGGTGACACGGTAGTTGTCTCCGGAGCTGCTGGCGCTGTGGGATCGGTGGTTGGGCAGATCGCCAAAATTAAAGGCGGGCGCGCTGTGGGAATTGCCGGCGGTCCAGAAAAATGCAACTACGTGGTGAAAGAGCTGGGATTCGATGCATGCATTGATTATAAGAAGGAAGACGTGAGAGTCGCTCTGCGGCAGCATTGCCCGAATGGCGTGAATGTTTATTTCGATAACGTGGGCGGCGAGATTCTGGATACAGTTTTGGCACAGCTGGCTTTCGGCGCGCGTGTGGCCATTTCCGGCGCGATTTCACAATACAATTCAACGACTGGAGTTAAGGGGCCTTCCAATTATCTCTCACTGCTGGTTACCAGATCGCGGATGCAAGGCTTTGTAGTCTTCGATTACGCTGCCCGCTATGGCGAGGGCCTGCGTGAAATGGCAGGCTGGTATGCGGCGGGAAAATTGAAGTCACGCGAAGATGTTGTGGCCGGACTGGAGACGTTCCCTGAAACGCTGCTCAAACTTTTCAGTGGCGAGAACTTTGGCAAGCTGGTCATTCAAGTGGCGGATGAATAAGAGCGCATGTAACTTTGCTGTTCAATTGCAATGAGTGGCTCGGTGCTACGCTTTTCCGCCATCCAGTACCGCGCGAATCTGCTTTGCGTACTCTGCGCTGTCACGGTCGCCGGTGACGAGCTCGATCTGTTTCGGGCTGCTCACGCCGATCTTCAACTGCACAGCGCGGGCAATCTGCTCCTGATCAAAGATCGCTCCCTCGCTGACTTCCGGCGTCGTCCCGAAGTGCCGCAGCAAAGCCACACCAACCGCATCGATCGCCACGCGATCCGTACCGGCAAGAATCACATTGGACTGCACCATCTTGCCCTGGTCCGGGCCGCCATTGGTAAATGCCTGGAGGCCGTCAAGGACGATTAGATCAGGTTTGTATGCGGTATTGATTTCCGCAATCATGCGCCGCTGGTTGGGCGATGAATGCAGCTCACGCATGAAGTTATAGGAATTTCCGGGGACATATTTTGCCGCGAAGCCAACAGAGTTCTTGAGTGACAAGGTGAAATGCCCGCCATAACGATGCGTCTTGAGGCAGCAGGTGGTCACAATGCCGGCGGACTTACGCACCACCGTGGGTAAAGCAAAGCCCTGCTCCCAATGACTGTCCTGAGGCTTCAGCAGGTCCCAATCGTCAGGGCCAAGCTCGTCGAAGACGATAACTTTCGCATCGAGCTCTTTGCCCATTTGGAAGGCGCTCTTCTTGTCCATGACTTCACGCGTGTTGCCCATGCCGCTGCGATCGCCAACGGTGAGTGGACCCGCACCCATAGCCTTCAACTGGCGCATCACAGCAACCAGAGTGTCTTGATGCGTTGAGCCGGGCGTTGGATCAGAGCTATTGAAGTTCGGCTTGATGAAGAAATCTTTGCCGTGAAACTTTTCCAGGCTGAGCAGTTCAATAGCGCGCTTTACGCCAGCAGCGCGGTCTGTGGTCTTGACGAAAGCAACATGCGAAACGGAAGGAGCGGCGTCAAGCACATTGGCCAAGTCAGAGGCCATCAAGGAAGGAGCGAACATGGCAGCGCCCATTGTGGTTGAAGCAGTCTTTAGAAAGTCTCTGCGGTTCATAAAAAGAGGACCTCCCTTGCTTTGAACTTTCTATTGGACACCTACCGATGACCACAAAGCAAGAGAGGTATGCGCAAAATCAATCTTCAACAACCGTGCAGCAGCATTGATGCCATCTGCACCAGATAACTATTTCTTTACCCCAATAAATCTCCACAGCGGCATACAGAGCCGGCGGACCGTCTGATCAACGGCTTCTGCCGCGATCTTGGGATTGCTATGCTGCAATTGCTTGATCGCCTCTGCAGCATGTGCATACAGCTCCAGAACCTTCATAATGCGGCGACGAATCCGCTGATCCAGCTCCGGACGCAGTCCGGGATAAATCTCTTTCTGCAAACGAGCGCACAGCGTTGTTACGTCCTGCGCGTGCCAGGCCAGGTGTGCCAGCTGATCAAACTTCTGCAGATGATTCAGCGTTACGCCGCAACGAGCAAAGGCGTTCAGGTAATAGCGCTCACCGCGCGGATAACCCACGCCATAGTGCCGAGCTTCTTCACCAGTCGCAAGTTGCCAGTATTCAATCGCTTGATTGCGCGAGAGTGCGGTAATTCCGGTCAGCGCATAATGGTGGTCCGCCATCAACTGCTGCGCACCCCACTTATTGGGCATCTGCAAATAAATAATTCCGCCAGGCTTCAACAAGGAAGACATGGTCTGGATCATCAGGGTCGGATCCATCACGTGCTCAATCACATCCTGGCAGGTGATCACGTCAAACGGGCCAATATTGCCGCGCGCCACTGGATCACAGATATCGGCCTCGCGATAGTCGCATTCAATGCCAATCTCCGCCAGGCGCTGCTTGCCCATACGCGCCCGTTCAGGATCAATTTCCACGCCCATGACATGAGCGCCCTGCTCTGCCATGGAGATCATCATGCCGCCGTAGCCACCACCAACGTCTAAAACGCTCTTGCCGCGAAGCGGGGTCCACTGCCGGATGATGCGAACGATTTCACGACCGCGCTGTATGTCACGGCGCGCATATTTGCGCCAGACTTCAGCGTTGTGTCCGGCAGCATACTCGCCGGTAGAAAGACGCTTGGCATAGGCCGGAGGAAAATAGTGACGGTCCGCCAGGCACTGCTCAATTCCCTGCGCAATGCGCGACACTTCTGAAGGCGGCGCGCCAGCTTTCAACCATTCATACTGGTCCAGCGCCAGATCGCCATAGCCAGTAGCCAACATCACTTCCGCCAGGAAATAACGCGCATTCCTGTCTTCAGGAGCCAGCGCCACCATGCCATGCGCCTCATTCCAGAATTCCTTCATCGCAACTTCCCAGCGACGATAAACTTTAGTTAATCTTTCCACGGGCACTGTGGCTGGAGCCGGCGGTTGTTCCATCACTGCGGCGCCATTTTCCTGCTCTGTAGCTAGCGGCATTTCGTTCCTCCGTCCCGCAACTATCGTTTCACTCGGCAAAATTTGCCGGTTGATAGCGGGACCAAATCAATTACGGATATCCGCTGAAGGATGAAGCAATCGCCATGCCATAAAACGTGGCGGATTTTTAGTTTTTGCTTATGTGCTGCATCAGGCTCGTCATTAGAGCGGGGATGTTGCGATCCCACTGATTCCACTCATGGCCGCCAGGGACGGTGTGGAATTCATAGTGAAACTGGCGTTTCTGCAGAATCGCAGCGAATTTCTTGTCTGGTCCCAACAATCCTTCCTGTTCGCCGCAGGTTAGAAAGAGATAAGGAATCTTTGATGGATCAGCAGAGCCAGCCAGAATGTACGGATCATTATCGTGCCGCGCCTGGCTTTTCCAGGGACCGAAGATCGAGCTGTGCTGCCTCCACTGCCCGATTCGCTTGATGGAAAACGGCCGGCTAGGAACGTCCAGCGCTGGGCTTAATCCGCCGGCAAAGACGAAGAGATCAGGATGTTTCATCGCCAGCACAACCGCTCCAAAGCCACCCATGGAAACACCTGCTATAACGCGGTGAGAGCTGTCTGCGAACGCCGGGAACCTGTGCTCAACATCGGCGATGAGATCATGAACGATGTAATCTTCATAGCGGTCCTGCGAATGATCTGCGGAGTTCATGAAGTACGAAGAATTTCCTTCCGGCATGACAAGAATCAAATCATGCTCGGCATATCGGGCAACATCAGAATAGTTTGACCAGTCATGAAAACCGCCTCCACCGCCATGCAGCAGATACACCACAGGAAGTTTTTGACCAAGCGAGACATTCGCTGGCATGATCACGCGGTACGGCATATTACGATTAAGCGAAGCGGAGTGGAACGTAACATCCACCATCTTTACCGCAGCCGTGAGCTGCGGATGGTCTGGCGGTTGTTCCTGCTTCTTGCTGCAGGAACTCAAGCACAAAACTGCCAGAAGCAGGACAAGCCCTGTAATGCGGCAGAAGACCATCTTTTGTAGTTACAACTCACCTTCCACGGAATTGCGAGCCATCGATTGATCGGGTAGTTTCCGCAAATTTCACTCGTAGCGCAGCGCTACCGTGGGATCAACGCGCGTTGCTCGCCGTGCTGGAATGTAACAGGCGGTTAGAGCTACGGCAATCAAAATGGACGACACCGCAACCATTGTGACCGGCTCAACCAGGCCAATCTGGAAGAGGAAGCTGGAAAGCACGTGTGCAAATCCTATCCCGGCCACAAGCCCAATTACCACACCGATCAGGGTGAGACGCAATCCGTCGCCAATCACCAGTTTGAAGATTTGCCCCGGAGTTGATCCCAGCGCCATGCGGGTGCCAATCTCGCGGGTGCGCTGGCTGACAGAGAATGCCATTACGCCATAGATACCAACGGCTGCAATCAGCAGAGCCAGTCCGGCAAGGATTGCCAGCAACACTGTGCGGAAGCGCGGCTGCGCGACCGAAGCGGAAAGATTCTCTTCCATGGTGCGTATCTTCACCAGGGGCTGGTTAGGGTCAATCTCATGAACGGCGCTGGTCAAAGATGCGGCAAGCGCTCGAGGATCGCTTGAGGTGCGCAGCACCAGCGAGAGGCTGAAGACCGGCAAATCCTTGATTGCCTGGCGATAAGGAACATACATCTCGGTTGGCGCTTCACTGGCCAGCGATTGCTTTACGTCACCCACGACGCCGATCACCTCCATCCATGGCTGGGTTTTATCCGGCGTGGCGCCCAGTTGCAGGTGCTTGCCCAAAGGCGATTCATTGGGGAAGAAAGTTTTGGCCATGGTCGTGTTGATCACCACCACGGAAGGCGTGCCTTCACGGTCTGCTTCCGTCATAAGCCGTCCGTTGATCAGAGGAATGCCGAGCGTGTGCAGATAGCCCGGGCTGGCCACGCGATAATTTGCCATCACGTATTCATGCGGGCTCTTGGGCGGATGACCTTCAATATTGAAATGAATAATCGATCCTGCTCCGCTGACCGGCAAAAATGAAGCGGCCCCGGCAGAGCGCACACCCGGCAATGCTGCTGCGCGCTCGATGATGCGATCAAAAAATGCCATGCGCTCGGTGGTATCCGGATGGGCCGCGGGAGAAACCAGCATATCGGCAATCAGGATATGGTCCACGCTGAATCCGGGCGCAACGCTTGCCAGGCGGTCAAAACTTCTGATCAGCAGCCCTGCGCCCACCAGCAGCAGCATTGCCAGCGCAACCTCACTCACCACGAGCACTCCGCGCAACTTCATAACCCCGGAGCCAACGGCGCCGCGATCGGTTTCATTCAACGCTGAACGCAGATCCAACCCAGCCATGTGCAGCGCAGGCGCCAAACCAAAAAGCATTCCGCAAACTACTGCCAGTAGAGTGGTAAACAAAAGCACTGATCCATTCATGCCGACATTGCTGTTGGCGGGAAGACTTGTTGCGCCCAGCCGCAGCAGCGGAGGCACCGCCGCTTTCGCCAGCAATAATCCAAAGGCAGAGCCAATCAAGGCGAGCAAGACGCTTTCTGTCAGCACCAGCCTGACCACACGCCAGCGGCTTGCGCCAATGGCCGTGCGTACGGCAATCTCTCTTTTTCTGGCTGTAGCGCGGGCCAAAAGCAGGTTCGCCACGTTGGTGCAGGCAATCAGCAATACGAACCCCACTGCGCCAAGAATCATCAGGAGCGCTGGACGCACATTTTCTACCAGCTGTGCCTGCATTGGGTTCACGATGATCGATGTGCCCGTGTCAAACTCCGGATACTGCTGCTCCAGGCGCTTGCCAATCGTCTCCATCTCTGAGCGCGCCTGCTCCAGTGTTGTTCCCGGTTTGAGCCGGGCAATCGGCAGAATGCCCGCGTGCCATGAACGATCATCGGGCAGCGTCTTGCCCCATGGCTCAAACGGCAAGACAACATCCGGCGATTGCTGCAGCACTTGAAAACCGGGGGCCAGAACTCCCACAATGCTGTAGGGCTTGTTGTCCAGCGTGAGAGATTGTCCAATTGCCTGTTCCGCTCCGCTAAAACGCCGCTGCCACAACCCATAACTGATCAGCGCCACGCCCGGTGCACCCTGCTTGTCATCTTCAGGAAGAAACGTACGTCCGCGGATGGCCTGCACTCCCAGCAGATCAAAGATGTTTGCATTGAGCATCTGCGCGGTAAGCCGTTCAGGTTCGCCTGCGCCGGTCAGCGTGACGCCGAAATTACGCACCGCTCCCATGGCGGCAAAAGAATGGTTCTGGTCACGCCAGTCTACAAAGTTCTGGTAAGAGACAGAGAGAAGAGGAAATCGCGGCGTGTGTTCAGAAAGCAGCACCAGTTTGCCGGGATCCTGATAGGGCAGCGGGCGCAGCAATACCGCGTCAATCACCGTGAAGATGGCTGTATTCGCGCCGATGCCCAGCGCAAGCGTGAGCACCGCAATAATGGTGAAGCCGGGAGTGGAACGCAGACGGCGAAGAGCGTAACGGAAATCCTGCAGGAAGCTATTCATAGAGATTCGCGGATTCTAACGTGAGCGTGCTGTTTAGACGGAAAAATTCGGCGAACGTGAGAGCTGTATTGCTTTCACTGTACCTTGTTCCCTGCTACCGCTTCCAACCTGGTCTTGACCATCTTGTAGAACGACCAGATGTTGTCGGCTTCGCCGGAAATGAGCCGGCGATGGATCTTCATGGAAGGAAACAGCTTGTTTCCGGCCACGTTCAGAGTCAGTGTGGCAAACTGTTTGCCCGGATAAGTTTCAATGCTCCAGTCACCGCCAAAGCGGCGGCGGACTACTTCTCCAAAATAGCTGCCCCACATCTTGCACATCTCGGTAAGGTCGTCACTGCTGGGACCGCCCTGGGGCATATCGAGCGCAAGCTGGGCCAGAATGCCTTCCAACTCCATCAGCGAATTCTCGCTGTAGTCAAAGGTGGCGTTGAACTCCCGGGCAATCACCACGGCTTTCTGGGCGTAAGAGCCGGCCATGTCGTTGACTGAAGCGTGGGTTTCCATTGGATAAAGTTTAGCAGGGAGCAGCGGTCTCGCTTTACTTCTTTGCGGAAGATTGCTTTGTCAAGATGTACTAATTCCAGCTTGATTCGATCTCGGCACTTCTTTATATTCCGGCAGCGTCTCAGGATGCGAACGACAAAAGATCTTTGAAAAATAGCAATCTGCAGTCGGTGGCAGCAGAACCGAAGGCATCACCGCTGAGGGCGCAGTGCCACACTACCGTCGGGAAAACCGGAGAATCTCTCAACCCTGCGCCAAATGAGGCATGGGTCGCTGAAGTCTACGCCAAATTGGGATGGATTGGGATGATGGCCTTGAAATGCACGCCAATCTGGGATGACCTATGAAGGGGAGGGGGCTAGATCAAATTCCGCTCTTTTACTTCCAGATACTGGTTCACCAGCGTTGTGGTCAATTTGCTGGGAGCGATTTCGAGCGCCATGGCACCCTTGTTGCGGACCTTGCCGATCAACTGTTCGCGGCGATGCACCATCTCCTGCGCCGCGGCGATCTCATACATCTCTGCCGTGTTGTCTGGAATGCGCGCGGCCAGCTCATTCAGGTCAGTCTGTGCGATCACGGTAAACAGCAGCAAGTGTTTGGAAAGAATGCGCGACGCGCTCTCAATTACCTCCGGGGTCATGGAGGTATCGGCGAGGTCAGTGACCCAGATGATGAGAGCGCGCTGTTTCTGCATCTGCAGCAACATGGAAGCCGCGCGCAGATGGTCGGCCTCGGCGGCTTCTTCCTGGGCTGATGCCAGACCTTCCATGATCAGGCGCATATGGCTGAGTCCGCGGCCAAGCCCTACGCGCTGCTGGATATTGCGCCCGTACACAATCACGCCGGCGCGGTCACCGGAATAGAGCGCCACCTGCGCCAGTGAGAGTGCCGCATTCACGGAGAGATCAAGCTTGCTCAGTTCGCCCACGCGGGCGCGAAGCAGACGGCCGGCGTCCATGATGATCCAGACAGGCTGGCTGCGTTCCACTTGAAACAGCTTGGTCACGTGCTTGCCGCGGCGGGCCGTGGCAGTCCAGCAGATGTTGCGGAATTCATCGCCCAGCTGGTATTCGCGCAGGCTTTCAAATTCACGGCCTACGCCACGCTGCCGGATCAGCCGGCGCTCCAGCTCAATCTGGCGCGCACGCGAGAGATAAATATTCTGACGCTTGGCATCTTCAAGATCAGGATAGACGCGCACCGTCTGCTTGAGGTCGGCTTGCGCCCAGCGCTCGGCAAAGCGCGCGCTGCTCTGGTAACGCAGATAAGCCGGGCCCAGCGCCACATCGCCGCGGGCCAGCGGACGCACCGTGTATTTGGCGGAAGCAGAATCTTTGGCCGGCGTTTTGATCTCAAATTGCGGCGGCTCGCTCCGCATCGATCGCGGAAGATCGTCAATCACTCGGCAAAGAATGGGCACGCCACTTTCATTCGTGATCTGAAAGGTCGCCTTCGTGTTGTTGCTGAGAGAGACAGCGCCATCCCATGAGCGCTCAATCACCAGGCGCTCCGGACGCGGCAGGCGCGCCAGATCGACGGCCCAGGCCATGAAGGCGCAGGCGTCCCACGCAGCCATGACGAGAAGAAAGTGTACGTCCCAGAAAGCAGGAATGGCCCAGAGCAGGCCAAGGAGCGTAATGAGAAAGAATCGCCGGCCAAAGCCAAAGCTGAGACGTTTACCACGCCGAGCGCTGGCGCTTACCGGCTCCGGTACCAGCTGTGCCTGCATTTATTTCGGGACCTCAACTGAGCTGAGAATTTCAGTCACAACGCGGTCGCTATCCAGGCCCTCAAGTTCAGCCTCCGGCTTCATCATCACGCGATGGCGCAGCACGGGCAGAGCGGCGGACTTCACGTCGTCGGGAATAATGAAGTCACGATCTTCGAGCGCAGCGTTAGCCTTGGCCACCATCATCAGGCTGATGGCTGCGCGCGGGCTGGCGCCAAGCGCCAATGCCGGCCAGTTGCGCGTGCGGCGAATGATCTCCACGATGTAGCGGAAGAGCGCATCTTCCACCTTCACCGCCCTGATTTCTGTTCGCGCCTGTGCCAGCGTCTCTGGTGAGAGAGCAGTGATGTTCGCGTTCTCAAGATGATGTGCGTCAAAGCCTTCATGATGATGCTGCAGGATCGTGATCTCCTGCTGCGCGGAAGGATAAGAAACTTTGATCTTGAGCAGAAAGCGATCGAGCTGCGCCTCCGGCAGAGGATATGTGCCTTCAAACTCGATCGGATTTTGCGTGGCAAAGACGGTAAAAAATTGTGAGAGCGGGTGTGTCACGCCATCAATGGTGATCTGCCGTTCTTCCATGGCTTCCAGCACTGCAGCCTGCGTACGCGGAGGCATGCGGTTCACTTCGTCCGCCAATAGGAGGTCGGTAAAGAGCGGGCCTTTGTGCAGGGCAAACGCGCTGGTGGAAAGGTTGAGCACGTTGCTGCCGATGATGTCTGCAGGCATCAGGTCTGAGGTGCATTGCACGCGGCGAAATTCCAGATTGAACAGCCGGGCAAAACTTTTGATCACCAGCGTCTTCGCAATGCCCGGAACGCCTTCCAGCAACGCATGGCCGCCGCACAACGCCGTAAGCAAACACTGGTTGATCAACTCTTCCTGGCCCACGATCACTTTTGCCAGTTCAGTTCGTCCGTGCGTGAGCACCTGTGACACGGTCTGCATCGAAATGTTTCTCCTGTCTTTCCATCGTAATCAATTTCAAGTTCCTGGTATGGCGGTCCAGTTGTTGCACCAGAGCCAGCGCGTCCGCTTCCTTCAACTCCGGATTATGCAAGGCATCTTCAATCTGCTGCAACAAGGCTGCAAGCGAATCATCTTTATAGCGCAACCGGTTTTTTACGGCGAGCGCAAGGTCCGCTGCTGCAACATCGGCATTGATCCCAAGACGCCTTGTGACCAGCATGCGGAAGCGCGCATAGGGAATCTCCAGCGCGGAATGAATGGCATTCGCGCGGCGATAGAGTTTGCCCAGCGTATTCACAAACTCCAGCGGAGAAAGCCGCGAAGGTTCCGGCAACGGATGGATTGGCCCATTCCGCCGCGAGAAGGTAAACATCAGAGCAAGAAAAACCAGCAGGCATTGCGCCAGTCCAAAAAACGCAGGGGGATCGAGCACATAGGACATCAACGAGTCGCTTACGCTATGAAAATATTCATCCCAGAGGATGTGGACATCTTTGGCATCGCCTAGCGAGTTCAACAGCAGGGCCATATTGCCGGATTTGCCGATGGCAGCATTGCTAAGCGGTGTGCTGGAGGCCCACCAGATCACCTCTCCGCGGCCAAAGTTGTAAGAGACTACAATCGGCCGATTTTCATCGGCGTAATGAACCAGCGTACCCGGGAGATTTCCCTTCCAATAGGCCGCAGGCGACATTTGAATGGCTCCGCCGCGCGTCAATGGTGTAAGCAGCTGAGGTTGATATTCCTTCGGGCTGGGAATCTGTAGCGCTTCGGTTTCAACATCCACCTTTGGCAGGTATCCGGGTGCGTTGGCTCCTGTGACTAGTATTTTTCCTCCTTCGCTCAGGAAGGTTTGCAGCGCATTCTGCTCGTCGCGCGAGGGCTCGCGGTAAGGAGAGGCCAGCACCAGCACCGTATGTTTGGGATCGGAAGGCAGGTGAACGGGCGATTGCTCCCATCGTTCAGCCTTGTAGCCGCTTTCCTGGAGCATGAGAAAAGCTGCTTTTGCTCCACGGCTTTGCGCGGAATATGTGCTGGGAACGTATGACTCTTCTTCCTCCTGTGTGAGTGACAGCGCGATAATCACAAGAAGAATAAAGACGCCTGCCCAGATCAGCAGCCGGCGGTCGCTCCGTTCAATCTTCATCGGCACCCCAGTTTTTCAAGCTGGCCAAGGGTTTCCTGGAAATCAGCTTCAGTGGCGCTGCCGTATCCATACCAGACGATCTCAAGCTTGCGCGTCAGGAACGCTAACGTGGGATATTGCGCCGCGCGAGTACCAATAAGACGTAAATATTCGCGTGGCGTGCGTGCGCGATTTGGCTTCCATGCTCCATGCTCTTCGAGGTAGGCGACGCCAGCCCAGTAGGCCAGATGAATGGCATTACGCCAGTCCTGGTGCTGCGCAAGGTCACGCGCTTCCGCCAGCCAGGTGCGCCATCCCCGGGCAGAAGGAGAGAAAGGAATGATCTCGCGCGTCAACGGTGCGGCGCGCTGTTGGCCAAATTTGCGCACGGTCCAGATCAGCAAAAGGCTGACGGCGACGGCGACAAACAGATAGATCAGCACGCGCATGAAATTAAAGTTTGTACGTGAGCCGGCAAAAAACAGCTTGCTGAGCAAGCGTCCTATCCAGCGATAGATGCGCGTGAGAAAGGCATCTTTAGCACTTGGTCCTTTAACTTTGTTGAATTCACGCCGTGAAAGTATCTGCGTGAGTTTGTCATGCTGAGGAGATAAATCTGAGCCGGACTTCTCATAATCTTGCGCGGCCGCATCCATTGCCTTCACATAGGCCTGGAGTTCCTGCAAGGTTCCCGGCCGTTTTTGCTCATTTGCAGCGGAAAAAGCGGCGAGATCATTTTTAAGAGTCTTGTAGTTGACGTTGATCTCGCCTGAACCGGCGCTGACTGAGATCTGATCAGGAATCTCTTTCAGCAGTTCGCCGGCGCCTTCAGGATGAGACTGTAAAGAATCTACTTTGGCTGTGATGTCCTGCAGTTGCCGGCGATATTCAGCCACAGAGACGCTTTCCGCTCTTGCCGGGAAAGGCAAACAGAAAAACATCATCATCAAAAGCACAAGGCCGGCGATATTGCGATTTCTCATCCGATAGCGGGCGGGATAGGCGCAGCCGCTGCGGCAGCCGCAGCCTGCACTTGAATCTGCTCTCCCACGGCTTCCATCATAAGCTGAAGATCAAAGGCCTCTTTGCGGACACGCTGGTCATAGTAAATCATGGCAATGGCTGTTGTGGCGATTGGACCCGCGATAACACCGGCAATAAACCCACCAACCTGGTTCAATATCACACCAAATAGAATCCCCTTGCCAGACATAAATCGCATCATCATCTGCCCAGGCAATCCAAGAGCGATAGACAGAGCCACGCCAAGTATTCCGGTTAGAAAATATACCAAAAACAAACGCCATACAGAGCCCTTGCTCAGAGACCAGCTGCGGCGCAACGAACGTCCAACTGGCAACTGTTCCAAAATACACGCAGGTACAGCCAGTGACAGCCTGGTATAGCAAAGCATTATTGTTAGAACGAGAGCGATAATAAGAGAAAAACCAAGAACTAATGCCACAACTGGGCGGGCTGAGGTACTACTTGCCAAAGCTAAGAGACCTATAGCAAACGCATAGAGTATGCCCAGCACCAGGCCAATCCCAAAAAGAATCAGGCCTATCAATGTGACGATCCCAATCAATCTCCAAAATCTTGAAAAGACCTGCTTGTAAGCTTGCCCTATTGTCACATTCTGCCCAAGATGCAGTTTGGAAACCCCGAAGACCGTAGCACCGCCGGTTAAAGTACTGCCGACCAGGTAAACCAGGATGAAAGAGCTGACATACCAAAGCAACATGATTTGCGCAGCTTCTGGCGACTGCTTTCCACGCACGGTTGGTGGAAACCCGAGCGGTATAAAGGCAAATTCCATGATCAGCAGCATGATGGGCAGCAATGAGCCGATTCCGGCAAGCAATACAAAATTATTTCGATAGAGATGAAAAGTTCGATCGAGCACCTGTGAGGTACTCATTGGGCGCAGAGCCAGATCCATAAAGCTGTTTCTCCAAGAGAGGGGTGTGAGGCTGATAGTAGCACAGATAGTAGGCCGGGAATATGAATAATAAACCTCGCTAATGCTTGCTATATAAGGACTTAGCAACTACCTAGGGGGGGAATAGCTGTATAGACCTTTCTGAGGTAATACCTTGGAGAGTTGATCTCCAGGGGAAGATTCCCATGGCATGCGTGTTCTGGTAGGATTACCGGCTTCCTTCGAGGTGAATGAATGAAACGAATCGCGGTCCTTGCCACTTGTTTGTTTGCAGCATGCTTTGCACCAGCTCAGGAACAACCGCCAGCAAAAACTCCCGCGCCTGTTTATGTGCGGTGCGGCTCTCTGGTGCAGCCGGAAAGCGGCAAAGTGCAGCACAATGTGCTGATCACGATTCAGGGCGAACGCGTTCGTGAAGTCCAGGAAGGCGCCTCGGCTCCGGCAAATGGCCAGGCAATTGACCTCTCTGACCATACCTGCCTGCCGGGCTTGATTGATACGCATACGCACGTCCTGCTGCAGGGTGACATTACCGCTGCTGACTATGACGAGCAGCTCCTCAAGCAATCCACGGCGTATCGCGCAATTCTTGGCACCCGCTCCGTCCGCCGCGCATTGGATTACGGCTTTACTACCATTCGCGATCTTGAAACCGAAGGCGCTGGCTATGCAGACGTCGATCTGAAAAAAGCGATTAACAATGGAATCATTCCTGGCCCGCGCATGAGGGTTGCCACCCGAGCCATGGACGTGACTGGCGCTTATCCGCTGCTTGGATATTCCTACGAAATTCAGGTGCCGCACGGCGTACAGATCGTAGATGGCCCGGACGACGCGCGCAAAGCTGTCCGCGAACAGATCAGCTATGGCGCGGATTGGATCAAGGTCTATGCTGACCGCAGTTATTTTGTCCGGCCGGACGGCGTTCTGGATGACATCCCGACTTTTACCCTGGACGAGCTTCGTGCCATCGTGGATGAGGCGCATCGCCAGCGCCACAAGGTAGCCTCCCACGCCATGGCTTTGAATGGCGTGCACAATTCCGTGGAAGCCGGCGTTGACTCCATTGAGCATGGCAACTACATCACAGAAGCTGATCTGAAAACCATGGCGCAAAAAGGTATTTTTTATGTGCCCACCATTTATGTAGGCGAGTACGTTGCCCAGGGCAGGGCCGCTGCCGGCGCAAAGGTCTGGCTGGATATGATCAAGATCCACGAAGACACTTTCCGCCGCGCGCTCAACGCGGGGGTAAAAATAGCCTTTGGCACTGACGTAGGCGGCTTTGACTGGAGCGTCGATCCGGCGGTTGAGTTTCCTTATATGGTGAAATATGGCATGACTTCCATGCAGGCGATTCGTGCCGCTACCAGCAGCGCGGCAGAATTGCTTGGCATGCAAAATGAAGTGGGAAGCATTGCTGCAGGAAAATATGCTGACCTGGTTGCCGTAAAAGGCGATCCTGTTGCCGACATTGGCCTTTTACAAAAGATTGACTTCGTCATGAAAGGCGGAGAAGTTCATAAGTCAGCCGCACACTAAGGAACCAACCCAGCAATGCAGGAGTGAATCTATAAGGAATAGATGCTCATGTGGATCATTCTCGGCTTTGGTTGGCTTGGGGTATTGCTTGCCGGAGTTTCCCTGTTCCGCGTCGCCAGCTTTGCGGACAAAAAAGTCCGCCATCTTGATAAGAAAGTCCGTAGCATTGCGGAGCGCCGCCGTCGCTACGATCAGGCAGCCTGATTTCTCTCCGGCACTTCTGTAGCTTCACTTCTTACTTTGTGATAAGAATCCACTGCGGTTTGATTGCCTGAGCAAACGGGGAGTCCTGAATGAGCCCCAGTGTACCGTCCTTGGCGCGCCCGAATACGGAGATAGACGATGTTCCGGGATTGCAGACATAAAGGAACGTATTCGTTAAATCCACTGTCAGAAATGCAGGCTGCGGCGCGGCCACCGTTTGTTCCACAGCGAACGGCGAACCGCTAAGCTGCGTTAGGGCTCCAGAGCTGATGCTGTAAGCTGAAACATCATTCGAACCCTGATTGGCTGAATACAGAAAGCCGGAAGTTGTATCCACGGCCACGGCAACGGGCGTGGTACCGGCAGCAAATGGTGAGCCAGGCACTGGGCCAAGTGCACCACTGGCGGCAACGTTGAAGGCGGCGATGGTGTTATTGGTGGAATCGGCGGCATAAAGCAATTGCCCTTTTGGATCGATCGCCAGGCCTGCAACAGTGGCTCCTGCTTCGGTAGCAAAAGGTGAGCCCGCCAGTTCCGTGACAACTCCATTCCCACCGATCGAAAACGCTGAAACTGTGCCGGAAGCCCCATTCGATACGTACAGAAATTCGCCCGTGGGCGAAGCGATCAAGAATTGCGGATTGGGAGCGACCAAAGACGCGAAGGGAAAAGGGGAACCGGCAATCGGAGTGAGCAATCCCCGATTTGGATCGATGCTGAAAACCGAAATGGATGCCGGGACGGCCGGCACTGCTGAGCCTTGATTGAGACTAAAGAGAAAGTTTCCGCTCTTATCCACCGCCACGCCTATCGGATTGGAGCAAACAGATAGGCTGGCGCATACCGGCGTAGGAATCTGCGCTGTTCCAATGGGAGTCAGAATTCCGGTAGTGTGATCAACGTTAAATCCAGAGACGGTGTTCGCCGTCACATTGGCCGTATAAATAAAATTTGTGGAGGGATGGAGAGCAAGTGAGGATGGACGCGGATTTGTATTAAAGATTGATACAGACATCGACTGCACATCACCCACAGAGGTTTGGTTGAACCCGCGAATGGAATTGTCTCCCTCACCAACTGCGTAGGCAAAGGCCAGGGTTGGCGCAAGGGAGCTGTTCTTGCCCCCCAGACATCCGCTTAATAGAACCATTGCCAGCATTAAAGTTATCGTTATAAATGCCTTCATTCAGTGCTTCCTCATCATCCATTAAATTGGGAGCGCGGTCCTGATGCGTAACCGCTCTTCGGCTCAATCAAATCATTGTAACTGTTGCCCTTATTCTATCCAGTAAGCCCGGATATTGTCTTCTTTCGTAGTAAGGCCCCCCAACAGCCTCTCCTGGAACGTTCACAGAGGATTATTCTTGCTGGGTTAAACTGAATCCGCATTCATCCATGGAGATACAGCCCGCTTCATTGCCGAAAAGGATCGTCCGCATAGCTGTCCGCGGTATTGGGGTAGTCCTCGGCGTCACGGGCTGCCTGGCAGAGTTCTTGTTGCAGCATCTCGGCGGCCCTTTATCTGAACAGAAACGCATACAAATTCTGCAGCGCTGGTCAAAGAGAATCCTCTATTGCATGGGTGTTACAGTTCAAACCGAAGGATCGCCTCCCGCACATGGGCTGATCGCGAGCAATCATCTCAGCTACATCGACATTATGGTACACAGTACGATTGCTCCCTGTGCCTTTATCGCCAAACGCGAGGTACGGTCATGGCCTGCGGTGGGATGGGTGGCAACCATGGCCGGATCTATTTACGTGGATCGCTCGCAGCGCAGTGAAACTCATGCCATTCAACCGGAAATTCAGGCTGCCCTGGCAAGCAACCTGCGGCTGGTTTTGTTTCCGGAAGGAACAAGCTCGGATGGATCAAAGCTCTTGCGCTTTCACTCCTCGCTCTTTCAGCCGGCGGTTGATCTGCAGGCTCCTGTATCTGCGGCCAGCATTGCGTACACAGTGCCAGACGGAGATGCCGCAACCGATGCCTGCTATTGGGGAACCATGACCCTGGTTCCTCATCTTTTTAATCTACTGGGAAAGCACTCCATTCAGGCCACGGTAAAATTTTCTTCTGAAAGCTTCCGCTTCAGTGACCGCAAAGAGGCCGCGCAACGGATGCATCAGGAAGTGGAACGGTTAAGGGACACAAGCGTGGAAGCAGCCGTATGAATACCGTGCATGAATTTGTCGATGTTGCAGCGGAGCCGGCGGTTCGCGGCTTTCTCCATGGACCGGCGCAGCCTAATAGTGATGCGCTGGTGTTGACTCATGGCGCGGGAGCGAACTGCCAAAGCAAATTGCTGACAGCGATCGCGAATGAATTTACTGATGCGGGTTATTTGACTCTGCGCTGCGATCTGCCTTTTCGCCAGTCACGTCCGCATGGACCGCCTTTCCCCGCCATGGCTGCGCGTGATCGTGAAGGGCTACGCCGCGCTGTTGAAATTTTGCGCCAGAAAATCACAGGAAGAATCTTTCTCGGCGGACATTCTTACGGCGGCCGGCAAGCTACGATCCTTGCTTCCGAGCAGCCCCAACTCGTCGCCGGACTCGTGCTGTTTTCGTATCCACTGCATCCTCCGCGCAAACCCACGGAGTTGCGCACTGCACATTTCCCCCAGCTCAACACGCCTGCAATATTTGTGCACGGATCACGCGATCCTTTCGGATCGTATGAAGAGCTACGCACTGCATTGAAGTTGATTCCGGCAAAAAACTTCCTCATGGAAGTGGAAGGAGCCGGTCACGATCTGCTGGGCAAAAAAGCCCACGACGATCTTCCGGCAAAGATCGTGCAGGCCTTCGAAGAATTTTTCAAAACAGCAAGCTAATCCGCTGCCAGTGATAACCCGCGCTTTTGTGCGGGCGACGGATCTTTCTCCAGCTCCTGTCGCGCGATTGCCTCTGTGTGAACTTCGTCTGGACCGTCGGCCAGTCGCAGCGTACGCACATTGGCCCAGGCGCCTGCCAGGAAAGTATCTTGCGATACGCCAGCCCCGCCATGCGCCTGGATAGCGCGGTCAAGCACACGCAGCGTCACGTTTGGCGCTACAACCTTGATCATTGCAATTTCAGCGCGCGCGGCTTTGTTTCCGACCGTATCCATCATGTAAGCGGTCTTCAAGGTAAGCAGACGCGCCTGTTCGATTTCCATGCGTGAAATCGCAATGTCAGCACGAATCGTTCCCTGGTCCGCCAGTGGTTTGCCGAATGCGACGCGCTGCTTCACGCGCTGGCACATCATCTCCAACGCACGCTCTGCCACACCGATGCAGCGCATGCAGTGATGAATGCGCCCCGGCCCCAGGCGTCCCTGCGCAATCTCAAAGCCGCGACCTTCACCCAGCAGCATATTCGTTACGGGAATGCGGACGTTCTCGTAACTTACTTCTCCGTGTCCGTGCGGGGCGTGATCATAACCAAAAACTGTAAGCAGCCGTTCAACTTTCACTCCCGGCGTGTTCATGGGCACCAGTACCATGGATTGCTGCTGATGGCGTTTGGCATTGGGATCAGTCTTACCCATAAAGATGGCGATCTTGCAGCGCGGATCGCCCGCGCCAGACGACCACCACTTGCGGCCGTTGATGACATATTCATTGCCTTCGCGGCGGATGCTGGCTTGAATATTCGTCGCGTCAGAAGAAGCCACGTCCGGCTCAGTCATGGCAAAGCACGACCGTATTTCGCCCGCCAGTAGCGGCTTCAGCCATTGTTCTTTCTGCTCTGAAGTGCCGTAGCGCGCCAGCACCTCCATGTTTCCAGTGTCAGGCGCGGAGCAATTAAAAACTTCCGGGGCCATAAAACTACGGCCCATGATCTCGCACAGCGAAGCGTACTCCAGATTGGTGAGTCCGGCGCCATCCTCACTGTCTGGCAGAAAAAGGTTCCACAGTCCGGCAGCACGCGCTTTTGGCTTGAGCTCTTCAATCACCCGGGTGGGAATCCAGCGGTCTTTTTCTGTCTCCTGATAAAAGCGCTTCTCATTGGGATAGATATGCTCATCCATGAACGCGCTCAGGCGCTTCATCAACGTCTTGGCTTTTTCGCTGTAATCGAAGTTCATAGCGTTCCTTGGTGCCGGAGTTCTATTAGGCTAGTCGATTCGCCTCAATTCATCAAATGAATCATGCGAATAGTGTAAAATTTGTGCCGTGCATCTGAGCCAGATTGATCTTAACCTGTTCGTGGTGCTGGAAGCCATTTACCGCGAAGGAAACCTTACCCGCGCGGGCCGCCAGCTCAAACTCACGCAGCCGGCCATGAGCCATGCACTCAAGCGCCTGCGCGAGCTGCTGAAAGATCCGCTGTTTATTCGCGAAGGAGCCAACATGGTGCCCACACCCTTCAGCCGCAACATGATCAATGAGGTGCGGCAGGCGCTGCAAATCCTGGAAGTAAACCTGTATGAGAACCGCAACTTTGATCCCGCTCATACGCGCCGGAATTTTCAGCTCGCCTTCTGGGAGCTGATGGAATCCACCATTCTTCCGCCACTGGCAAAGATCATCACCAAGGCGGCGCCGGAAGTTTCCATCAACACACTGCGCGTAAAGCGGCGCGAAATTGAAACCGAGCTGGCCAGCGGAACTTTGGATCTGGCCTTGGATATCCCCATCACCATGAATGACAGCATCAAGCAGGTGCCGTTATTTTCTGACGGTGTAGTAGTCATGGCGCGCGAGGGGCATCCGGCATTGGCGCAGGAGCTTGATCTGGATACGTATCTGCGGCAGGACCACATTCTGGTCTCTTCGCGCCGGCTTGGCCCCAGTCTGGTGGATGCGGAGTTGAATCGCAAAGGCCGCAAACGCAATATCATGGTCCGCTGCCAGCATTATTTTGCCGCATGCCGCGTTGTGAGTGAGACCGATATGCTGCTCACGATTCCGGAGCGTTACGCGCAGATGCTCAACAGCGGTTTCAATAATTGGGTGCGGCCGTTTCCGCTGAAGAGCCTGCAGCAGCTTGAAATTCACATGTACTGGCATGAGAGCGTTGAAAATGATCCGCCCCACCGCTGGCTGCGGGAGCAGATCAAGAATATCTTTGATAGTGAATTGGCTGTGGCGGCCCAGCCTGAACCCAAACGCAAGGCCATGAATCCAATCAAGAAAAGCAATGGTCGTCCGTCGAGGAGAGGTGAATGAAGGCCGCAGTCCTGCATGAACTCAAAAAGCCACTGGCAATTGAAGAAGTGGAGCGCCCCAAGCCGGCAGAAAACGAAGTCTTGATCCAGGTGGAAGCCTGTGGCGTGTGCCACTCTGACCTGAGCATCGCCGATGGCGATTGGAAACAGTTTGGCAGCATCACCAAGATCCCGCTCATTCCGGGGCATGAAGTGGCCGGCAAAGTTGTTGAGGTGGGCTCTGCCGTGCGCAACTTGAAAATTGGGGATCGCGTGGGCGTGCCGTGGATCTACTGGAGCTGCGGTGAGTGCGACTTCTGCCATGAAGGCTACGAAAATCTTTGCAGCAAACAGAAGATCACCGGCCTGACCGTGGATGGCGGCTATGCTGAGTTCATCAAAGCGCCAGCCACCCATGCCACAAAAATTCCTGATGGAGTTTCATCGCAGCAGGCGGCTCCGCTGTTTTGCGCCGGCGTAACCGTCTATCGCGCCATCATGCAAGCCAAACCGCAGCGCGGACAGAGACTGGCAATCTTTGGCATCGGCGGACTTGGACATCTGGCAATTCAACTCGCGGTGCATCTCGGCCTTGAAGTTTCTGCTGTGGATGTAGATGACGAAAAGCTGGCATTTGCGAAGTCGCTGGGCGCAGTTCACACAGCGAATGCCGCGACGACCAATGTCGTAAAAGAGATACGCAAGCGCGGCAGCGCGCATCTCGTCATGGTAACTTCTGGCGCTAAAGCTGCTTATGACACGGCGTTTTATTGCGTACGACCGACAGGCACATTACTAGCTGTCGGCCTGCCGGCAAATGAAATTTCATTTCCCGCCATCATGATGGCCGCCGGCGAGGTCAACATCAAAGCTTCCGCCGTGGGGACACGCGAAGATCTGAAACAAGTCCTGGCTCTGGCTGCGCAAGGAAAATTGCATTGTCAAGTGGCAACACGTCCGCTGGCGGACGCCAACACGGTGCTGGATGAGATGCGCGCAGGCAAAATTGCTGGCCGCGTTGTGCTCACGATGTAACGCAGTGTGCGGCCCCAGCTAAGATCAAACCCGCAATTTATATTAGATAGAAGAACCTTTTGAGGGACAGAGAATAGATGAGAGAAGCAGTTGTAGTCACAAGTTCGCGCACGCCGCTGGCCAAGTCTTTTCGCGGCTCATTTAATATGACGCGCCCTGACGATCTGGCGGCGCACTGCATCCAGGACGTGCTCAAGAAAGCGCCCAAGCTTGATCCCGCTGAAATTGAAGATGTGATTCTTGGTTGCGGACAGCCACACGGACCGCAGGGCCACAACATTGCGCGTGTTGCTGCCATGGTAGCGGGCTTGCCGCCTTCCGTTGCCGGAACCACCGTAAATAGATTCTGCTCTTCCGGATTGCAAGCCATCGCGATGGCCGCGCACCAGATTGTGAGTGAAGGCGCGGATGCAGCGATTGGCGGCGGGGTGGAAAGCATCAGCATGGCCGTGCGCGACAGCAACCCGAATCCGAAACTCCAGGCAACGATGCCCGGGATTTATATGGTGATGGGGGATACCGCCGAGGTTGTGGCCAAGCGCTACAACGTGAGCCGCCAGTCACAAGATGAATATTCGCTGCTGAGCCAGCAGCGCACCGCACGCGCGCAGGAGGAAGGCTTCTTCAAAAAAGAAATCGCGCCTATCAAAGTCACGAAGGCTCTGCTTGATAAAAAGACAAATGAAGTTGTGGGCAAAGAAGAAGTGCTGGCCGACAAAGACGAATGCAATCGTCCCGACACCACTCTCGAAGGCCTGCTCGGGCTCAAGCCGCATTTTGATCCGCACAGCGGGCAAGGCTCCGTCACTGCAGGTAATTCTTCTCAGCTTTCTGACGGCGCCTCTGCTACGTTGCTCATGTCACGCGAGCGCGCCGATAAGCTGGGCATTCCATATCAACTGATTTTTCGCGGCTTCCAGGTCGCGGGCTGCAATGCCGACGAGATGGGTATCGGCCCGATCTATGCTGTACCCAAGCTACTCAAGCGTACCGGCCTGAAGATGGATGACGTCGATATCTGGGAGCTGAACGAGGCTTTTGCTGTGCAGGTCATCTATTGCCGCGACGTACTTGGCATCGATCCGGCAAAGCTGAACGTGAATGGTGGCTCCATTGCCATTGGGCATCCGTTTGGCATGACAGGTTCGCGGATGGTGGGAACGATGGCGAATGAGATGGAGCGGCGCAAGCATCGCTATGGCGTGGTAACCATGTGCGTAGGCGGCGGCCAGGGCGCAGCCGGACTCTTTGAACGGGCTACCTAAAGCCCCGCCCTACCTAAAGCGTCCAATACAACGGAGGGTTTCTTATGGCTACAACCACAACTCCAGACACAGCGCGCAGCGGCGCAGGATTTTTGCTGGAAGATGTGTCCGCGGAAGAAATTTTTACGCGTGAAGACCTGAGCGAAGAACACATCGCGATTGGCCGCACGGTGGAAGAGTTCTGGGCCAATGAGGTAGAGCCTAATTTGCCGGCCATCCGGCAGAAAAAGTCTGGCGTTGCCATCGAAGTGCTGAGGAAGTCCGCCAAGCTGGGACTGCTGGGCATCTCAGTTCCGGAAAAATTTGGCGGCATGGAGATGGATCTCCCATCCGTCATGGTCGTGGCTGAGGTCATGGGTCGCGACGCGTCTTATGCTGGCTGGCATTCGGCGCATACAGGAATCGGATCACTGCCGATTTTGTTTTTTGGCACCGAGCAACAGAAGCAAAAATATCTTCCCAAACTCGTGAATGGTGAGCTGCTGGCCGCTTATGCGCTCACTGAACCGCTGGCCGGGTCTGATGCTTTGGCAGCCAAGACCCGCGCCGATCTGAGTCCAGATGGCAAGTACTACATCCTGAACGGACAAAAGATGTGGATCACCAATGGCGGCGCGGCGGATCTGTTTATCGTCTTTGCCAAAGTGGGCGGCGAAAAATTTACGGCCTTCATTGTGGAGCGCGCATTTGGTGGACTGACCAGCGGCGCGGAAGAGCACAAGATGGGCATCCAGGGTAGCTCTACCACGGCACTCTACTTTGACAACGTGCAGGTGCCGGTCGAAAACGTGCTGGGTGAAATTGGCCGCGGACACGTGATTGCTTTCAATATCCTGAACATCGGGCGGCTAAAGCTAGGTCCGGCAGTGATGGGCGGGGCGAAAAATATTCTGGGCATCAGCATTAAATATGCCAAGCAGCGCAAGGCCTTCGGCACCTCGATCGCCAACTTTGGCGCCATTCAGCACAAGCTGGCAGAGATGGCGATCAGGATTTTTGCCACTGAGTCCATGGCGTGGCGCGTGGTGGGCCTGATTGAAGAGCGTTTGAGCAATGCCGGCCATGAATCTTCTGATGCGGCAAAAGCGGAATTGAAAGCCGTGGAAGAATACGCTGCGGAGTGCTCCATGGTAAAAGTTTTTGCCGCGGAGATGCTGGACTACGTGGCCGACGAAGGCGTACAGATCCATGGCGGCTATGGATTTCATCAGGATTATGCGGTTGAGCGCTACTATCGTGATGCGCGCATCAATCGACTTTTTGAGGGCACAAGCGAGATCAACCGGCTGGTGATTTCCGGCATGCCGTTGAAGCGCGCGGCCAAAGGCTCGCTGCCGTTGTTTGAAGCGGCGCAAAAAGAGCTGAATCAAAACAGCGCCAGTGATCTCAGCGGCAATGATCCTGAAGCACATCTGGTCCGCAATGCCAAGAAGCTTGCTCTCTTCACGCTGGGCGTGGCCCACACGAAATTCGGAGCAGAGATAGAAAAACATCAGGAAGTTGTAATGAGCCTCTCTGATCTGTTCATGGAGACATTTGCCATGGAGTCCGTTCTGCTGCGCTCACGCAAGATGATCGCGCACGGGAAAGGTACTGGCAATGATCTCTGCGCGGTCTTTCTGCGCGATGCCATGACCAGAATGCAAGCGGCGGCGCAGAATGTAATCAGCGCCTGTTCTGCAGGGGCTGATCTGGAGCGCAACATGACCGCGCTGCAATCCTATGCCAGCTATACACCGGTGAATGCCATTGCGCTGCGGCGTAACATTGCGGAACATCTGCTCAGCAGCGAGCGATATTATTTTTGATTGAAAACCGCCGCTCACAATTGACTGGCATTTTTCACGAGAGTAGCATTCTCGCCACAGCCTAAATCCCCTCTACACGCCCCGGTAAAAATTAAATGGCTGTCAAAACAAAGGAGAATCTATGCAGAAACGGAGCGTTACGTTTGCTCTAGCAGTTTTATTGGTTACAAGCGTGTTTGCCATGGCGCAAATGCCACAAGCGCCTAAAGTTGGGCCGGAGCAGAAGAACCTGGATTTCTTTGCCGGCAACTGGACCGTGACGGGCGACCTGAAGCCAGGGCCGATGGGTCCGGGCGGAAAATATAACGACAAAGAGAATATCGAGTGGATGAACGGCGGCTTTTTCCTGATAGCCCACACAGATGGCGACAGTCCTATGGGAAAGGTCACCGGGCTTGCGCTCTATGGATATGACACGAACAAAAAAGCTTATACCTATGACGAGTTCAACAGTAGCGGGGAGGCCGTCCATGCCACAGGGGCGTTTGATGGCAAGGTCTGGACCTGGACCAGCGATATCCCCATGGGTCCGCAGACCATGAAAAGCCGCTTTGTTGAAACCGTGACCTCGCCCACTTCTTATAGCTTTAAATTTGAAGTTTCAACGGACGGTACAAAGTGGACGCCTGTGTTGGATGGCACGGCGACGAAGAAATAAGTACGAAGATAAGTTTTGCTTGAGGCGGGCCTTTGGTCCGCCTTTTATTGTGTTGGAGCGTTGATGACGCTAGTAATCATGCCTCAATGGCGAGGCGCACTCATTTGCTTGTCCAGCCATTTTGCCACTTGATCGAGGAACTCATGATCGAATGGGCCGTGTTGATGTTTCTGTATCGCCTCCAGCCACGCGCGAGGGGAAGGCGTGAGGTCAAGGCCGTGTCCCATGCCGGGAAATTCGATATACGTTGCGCGACCAGGATGGAAGCTATTGATCATATCGGCCAGGTAATGATTTTCGTCGGCTGAGGTAGTGGGGTCAGACGTGCCGTAGGTGACGAGCACAGGAACGTCAACTTTTTTCCATTCCACTGCCAGGTCAAGATCGGCTATCTGCTGAATGTAGGTATAAGAGACTCCGAAGGTGTTGACTGAGTCTTTGCATTCCGGCGATGTCTTGAGTATCTGCTCGGGTGTTTGTTTCTCCACAAAGAAGCGATGCTGGCAGCGCTCCATGGTGCGAACGGTGCGGTCCGTTTCGTCATAAGGGAGGCCTAGCATCTGGAACTGCCGGCGTACATTTTCCGATTGATATTCAAACCAGGTGCGGCCAATGGTTTCTGCGGCAATAAAGCCGCGAACGGGAAACTTCTGCGCAACCAATACACCTTCCAGCGGGCCAATGGAGTGGGCCAGGATGAAAATATTGTTGCGGTCGACAAGGTCGGCGGCGAGCGCATTCGGGTCGGCCAGCGTATTAAGCCCAGCTACTGACCGGCGCACGGCGAGTTGAAGATCAGATTGTGGACTGTCACAGGGCGGGCCCTGGCTTTTGCCTTCACCATTTTTTTCGACACGCATGGTGACGTATCCACGCTGCGTCAAGCCGGAGAGCAATTGAAAGAATGGATCGTCAGGCTTGAGATTGTCCAACGAGTAGCAGCCAAGGCCGCCGATAAGGAAGACCGCAGGATGTTTGCCGGGAGAATCTGGTTTGGTGATGATGGCCTGATAATTGGCACCGTCGATTTGGACAGTGCGGTAGAGCGTTGCAGGGGCGGATTGTCCGCAGAGAGGGAGAGCAAATAGCAGTATGGCCAGCAATTGTTTCACGAGGAAAAGGTTAGCAAAGTCGGTGGAAAATCTCACCACAGACGACTCTGTTTACGCGGATTTCACTGGTTCAGTTCGCGAATGCGCGCCGCGGTCATGGCTAGCCATGTTCGACGCGCGCCTTTATATCCGAGTATGCCGCCGCAATGAGTCTGCGTAGAGCCGCGGCGTTTGTGACCGTTCCCAGTTTCAGTTTCACGTGGCGCATAAACTTACCATCGCCTTGCAACAAGCGAGCGGGATCCGGCAGAGCAAAACCGTAAAAGAAGCCCACGTTTACGTGCGCAGTAAATACATTGACGTAGCCGAACGGGACATCTCCCAGACAGGCCGTCGGGCAGCCGTCATGCAAAAGCTCCCGGACTTCATCGCCGCATTCGCGCATCAGCTCAAACCACTTCTGCGCAATGGCTCCCAATTCACCTGCATGCTCTTTCATCCACGCATCGATAGCGGGATCGCGTTCGACGGCACCGTTGAATCGCAGCAATTCCGTTCTCATCATCTCTCCATGTTTTAGACGTTTGAACGAAGTTTACTTGAAAAGGGATTCGTAAGGGTTAGTCTTGAGTATTTGTAGCCTCATACTCTCGGAACCCTGCGACATTTTTGCTGATCGTTCTTACCAAGCCCGCTGCGCTGCCGTTCATGAGTTTTCAAAAGTTTTTATTCTTATGAAATCGATACGATCAGCGTTATCCGTAACAGCAGCGGCCACGACAACCTCATTCGCACCTTCCTGACTCGAAATGAGAGTAAGCCGGGTATCCTATGGTCCGCGGAGCCACTACGAAAAGAAATTTTCTGGTCAGAAAGCTGGCGATCTGGCTGATGGCGGTAGCGGTGGCTTATGTGCCGGAAGCAGCGGCCGGGCAGAACAAGAAAGCAGGCAAGTCCGCATTAAACCCAGGCCCCATCGCAGCGCAGAAGTTTACCGGCGATCTGGATGGCATGCTGCAGCACCGCTTCATCCGCGCCTTGGTGGCCTATTCCAAGACGCAGTTTTACATCGTCCGCGGCCATCAGCAAGGAACCTCGTATGAAGCCTTGCGAGCATTTGAAGCGTTCGTGAACAAGAAATTCCCGTCGCAGACAAAAAATGTGAAGCTTCATGTTGTCTACATCCCTGTGCCTCGCGACCAGTTGCTGCCGCTATTGGCCCAGGGCAAGGGAGACCTTGCCGTGGCGGCGTTGACGGTTACTCCAGAAAGACAGAAGAGCGTGGATTTTACCGAGCCTGTGGCGCGCAACATCAGCCAGATTGTGGTAACCGGCCCGAAGTCTCCTGCAATCTCCAAACTGGATGATCTTTCCGGCCAGGAAATTTTTGTTCGCAAGTCATCAAGCTATTGGGAGAGCCTGGAAAAGATGAATCAGCAGTTCAAGAAAGAAGGCAAGGCCGAGGCAAAGCTGCGGCCTGCTCCAGAAGATCTGGAAGATGAGGAGCTGCTGGAAATGCTGAACGCCGGACTGGTGGGGATTCTGGTGATGGACGACTACAAAGCGCGGTTGTGGGAGCAGGTTTACGGCAAGATAAAACCGCATCCCGAGGTTGCCGTGGCCGAGGGGACAGATTTTGCCTGGGCGATGCGCAAGAACAGTCCCAAGCTAATGGCTGCAACCAATGAGTTTGTGCAGAAGCACCGCCAGGGGACGACCTTCGGCAATTTGCTGATCAGCAAATACATCCGAAGCCCTAAGATGATCAAGGATGCCACCGATCCAGCGGAGATGAAGAGGTTCAATCAGATGGTGGAGATTTTCCGGAAATATGCCGGACAATACAGCGTGGACTATCTGCTGATGATGGCGCAGGGCTATCAGGAGTCGCAATTGAACCAGGCGCGGAGAAGCAAGGCGGGAGCGGTGGGAGTGATGCAGCTGATGCCTGCGACCGGAAAGCAGATGCAGGTAGGCGACATTCATCAACTGGAACCCAATATTCATGCCGGCGTGAAATATATCCGCTATATGGAAGACAGATATTTTTCCGGCGAACCGATGAATGATACCGATAAGCTTCTGTTCTCCTTTGCTGCGTATAACGCGGGGCCGGCGCGCATCCAACAGTTGCGCAAAGCGACCGCAAAAGCCGGCTTGAATCCCAATGTCTGGCTCAACAATGTGGAGATGACTGCAGCAAAGAGCATTGGCACCGAGACCGTTGCTTACGTCTCAAACATCTATAAGTACTACATTGCCTATAAGCTGGTCGCCGAACAGGAAGAGACACGCGCCAAGTTGCAAGCTCGCAGATAAACAGAAACACAAAAGGCTCCAATCATTTCTGAATGGAGCCTTTTTAGATTGAATGCGGCGACCCGGGTATTCGAATCGTGCAAGATTAATGGTCTGACCTAATTCCGTTGACAACAGCATTAAACAGATTGCCGTCGGGAAGCTCGTCCGGCTCCTCGAAGATGAAGGCGCCGCCGAGATGTTTCTCTCTGGCAAACCGCGTCTTCACGGCGAGTGAGCGCGCGTCTTCGTAAGTCCACCAGTTCAGGCCGTCAAAGGCGTAGGGAGTCTGCGCCTTGGGTTCATGGAAGAGCTGCGAGAAAGGCAGCACGTTGAGATCGAGGAATGTATGGGTCTCAGTCGCTGCCACGCCGGTCAGCGCGGGATCGAGTTGGATAGCGGTTGTGCCGGCATAGTTCGGTGGATTTCCTGAGGAAGGATTCGCCGGATTCACTGCGGCTACGAACTGCCCGTTTTGCCCAGGCGCCGATGGTCCGGTGATGGCCCAGCCGTAGGCATAGAACGGGATGCCCATGAGGATTTTGTTTGCAGGAACGCCGGCCTGCAGGTAACTGTCAACGGTGAAGGTGATATTGAAGATCGGGTTGGTATCGAACTGGGTCTGGACCAGCGGCGAGACGAAGCCAGTGAAGGGATTAAAGGGGCCGTTGTAATCAAAGGTTTCAAGGTTGATGAAATCGAGCTGCGCGGCCGCGGCTGGCAGATTGATGAGCGAGAAATTCTGCTCGCCCGCCGGAAGCGCCGCAGTGAGCACGTGTCCGGGTCCCGTGGCGTTCAGCTGCGTGCGGAATTCCTTGAGAAGCGCGACGAAGTTGGCACGGTCCTGCGGTTGCGTGGGAAACTCCCAGTCGATGTCGAAGCCATCAAAGATGCCGGGGAACGGTCCGATGGGCGGGGCGATGAGCGGCTGCTCGGAAAAGCCGGTGTCGAAGATCGGCGCCAGACCGGTGGTGTTGCTGAAGTTTCCCTTGATGTAAGAGTTGATGCAGTCAGCAACAAAAGCCTTGCGGCTTGCCGGCGTGGCCGCAGCCGCCTCAAAGCCGTTTACGCCTGCGGAGAATCCGCCGATTGAGGCGAGGACCTTGAGATGCGGGAAGAGCGCTTTGAGTTCCTGCAACTGATGCACCTGGCCGCGCAGGGCACCATCGGCGAAGGAATCGACTGAGCCGTCAACACTGCGGGTTTGGTCAAAGAAAAACTGATAGTCGGCGAATTCATCGAAGGCTGCGCAATGGGGATTGCCCTGGGCGTCGGCGCGGATGTCGATGAAGGCGTGGATCAGGATGTCGGTTTGCGCTGCGGATCCGTTATCGACCATGCGCCGCAGGAAGATTCCGCTGAAGACGTGGAAGTTTTGTACGTAGGTGGAGATTACTTTGCCGTCATGATCGCGGTCGTCCCGTGAGTCGGCAGACTGGGCCTGCGCTGTGGAGACCGAGAGAGAAAACATGAGAAGCGCAACCAGGAGTTTGAAGCCAAAGGTGTGGACGGAGAGGGTTCTGATCCTCTTGATCATAGCGAGAATCCTTTCAGGAGCTTGCGGAACCCGGCGTCCACGGGTGGCCGGATGCCGCCGGGAATTGTATAACGAATCATGGCCTATTGAAACGTTTTATTAGTGGTTTAATATTGGGGCGCGAGGAAACGAAAACCTTACCACGGATTGAACGGATTTTATCGGATTGATCCGAGAGGTAACAAAATGCCGGTGGAGCGGCGATGTGCAGCTAAAACAAGGGGGCACCCCAGCAAACCAGCGGATTCTCGGAAAGCTTCGATTGTGATACTTTCGCTCACATGACCAGATCGCCCAGGCGAATGCTTTCCTTCTTGCTGCTGTTTATTACGATTTTCGTTTACAGCCAAAAGCCCGAGCCCGCAACAGGGAAGATTAGCGCAGCACAGATCATCCAGAAAAGCTTGATCGCAACGGGACAACAGGAAGGCCATCAACGACTACAGAGCCTTTCGGTCCGCGGCAATTTCGGCATCAACCTCGACCACCCCCAGGGGCATTTCGAGGTTTTTTACAAGCCCCCTTCCAGCGACGTGCTGCTGCTCACGAATGATTTTCCGAGGTGGGAAGGCACGATCCACACGGGGCACCGGGAGGGGCAGCGGTTCAGCGCGTATCCACATGCTTCGGCTGGTCCGCCACCCGACACGCCCTCGACGGCGATGGAGATCATCGAAGAGGACTGGCTCAGCGTGATGGAAGGGGATTACTCCCTGCGTTACGAGAAGATCGAGTTGATCGGGCAAGAGAAGATAGACAAGAACCTGGCATATGCAGTGCAATTTACGCCCCGGCAGGGCGACCAGGTGGTCCGCTACTACGATATAGAGACGTTTCTGCTTGTGGGAATGGATCAGGTTCTACGGTTCCGACTGAGCAAGGACAATTCCGAAGTTGTGTACCGCACAAGAAGCTTTTTCAGAAACTATCGTGACCAGGATGGCCTGAAGTTACCGCGCGTGGTCGCGGTAAAGAAGTCCTGGGGTGAGTTGCTATTCGGCGTTACCAAGATCCAGCCAAACCCGAAGATTGACGATTCGGTTTTCCAATAGCGCATTCAGGAACAAAAATTGTGATCAAAGCGTCTTGCCGTGACGGTCAGCAAACTGCGTGCTCTCCAGAATTGTGCGCTCAAGATAGCGGGCGCGGGTTTCAGGGAATCGGCTGCGAAAGATGCTCATGAGATATTGCCGGCGAAGCGATTGCGGCATGAGTTCCCATCCCTGTCGGGCGCGGGCGTTGCGGGCGAACGCGGTGGTGAGCAAAGGCGGCGGATCGAGTTCGGCTGCCATGACTTCGGTCAGGAGTTCGATGGTTTGCTGGACGCGACGCTGGCGAGTTTCTTCTTTTTTGACTGTGCGAATGAAGTGGTTGAATTGTTCGCGGGTGGAGTCGGGGAGGGAGTTGAAGAATTTTTGGAGGCGGTGACGACGCAGGGCGCGGGCGAGGAGAAGGTGGATGGGCATGGGAACGGAAAGACCTTCCTTATCGAAATTAGCTTAACTAAGCCGATTTTCTTAGAATTCTATCTACTTTAACTTCAGCCATCTAAGAAGCTAGCGGGTATACTGCTGCGTTAAAGAATCGCACGATGCCAGAACCAACAGAAAAAACAACAGATACCTCACAACAGGTCGCCAGTGGTTCTATCCCCGTAGAATCAGTTCTTCCTGCCAACGCTGGTGACTCAGCAACAAACAATGATCAACTTGGATTCGAGCCGTATGTACGTGCTTTGGCAGAATTCCTCACGAATCCTGCCACAAGTGGACCGCTGACAGTCTCCGTTGAAGGCGAGTGGGGGAGTGGAAAATCATCATTTATGCTTCAGCTAGAAGACAAGCTACGGGCTATAGGTGTTAGCGGAGAGGTATCAACTCCGCACAGATTGCCTTTAACGATTAGGTTTAACGCTTGGAGGCATGATAAAGACGAAGCGCTATGGGCGGCTTTCGCCACTGAATTTGCCCGCAAAGTTGCCCTAAGCCAAAACGTTAGTCGCCGAATGTGGGGACATCTGAGGCTGTTTGTACGCCGGTTTCGTTGGCGGCAGGGCTGGCCAGATCTGGTGCGGACGATTTTATCCTGGCTTTTTGTTTGTGCCGTACTCAGCCTAGCTTCGATACTCCTATTCAAGGTGGGCTGGAGGTGGTTGATCGACTTGGCTCGCCAGATTCCCGCACCAGACACTGACAAGCCGGAGACTTGGTCAGCGTGGGTAACTTGGATCGAAGGATTCGGAAGAGCCGGAATTATCATTGGTTATCTCACAATCATTTTTTCTGGGTGGGTGAAAATAAGGAAGTATCTAGGTAACCCGCTGGAAACAGACTTACGCAAGTACTTACGCTCGCCCAGTTATGAGCAGCGGGTTTCATTTATTGAGCAATTTCATGAAGACTTCTCGCGAATAATCGACGCATATGCCGGGGAAAAAACAATCTATGTCTTCATAGATGATCTAGACAGATGCGAGATTCCGAAAGCTGCGGAGCTGATGCAGGCTATAAACCTCTTGGTATCTGGAGACCAGAGGGGTCTCATTTTCATCATCGGCATGGACAGAGAGAAAGTTGCCGCGGGTTTGGCAGTTAAGAATGAAAAACTTTTGCCTTATCTTTACATCTCACAACAAAGTTCTCCGATCGACCGCAATGACCTAAAGGGATTGGCATTTGGTTACGAATTTATTGAAAAATTCATTCAAATACCATTTTCCGTGCCGCTGCCAGCCGAGCAAAATCTTGAGAATCTGTTCACATCGATCTCTCGGCCGAATCCTGTAAGCGCTGAAAGATCATTTTGGAATCGCATTGGTGATAGTTTTGTCAGTTGGTTTTCTGGGAGACAACTAGGCGAACTCCGTCGTCTTAAAGCTCCTACCGGACCGGATGCAGATTCCGCTAAAGGGGAGTATCCTCCCACAACACGACAGGAAAAGATTGAGAGGAGGGAGGGCCTAAAACTTCTAGCGACTGGCGATTCAGAGAGGATTCAGAACATAGTTTTAACCATGTCTCCCGTACTTGGAAATAATCCACGTCGCATAAAGCAGTTTATCAACTTGTTCCGGCTGAAAGTCTTCATCGCTGCAGAAACGGGGCTTTTCGATGGAGATGAAGCTCTGACTCTCGAGCAGTTAGGCAAATTTGTCGCAATAGGCCTGAGATGGCCTCTGTTCATTTCGGACTTAGAAACGAATGGCGAATTGTTGCGGCAAGTACAAGATGCGGCAGTCGGCCTTAAGCCAGAAGGAGCACAGCATTGGATAGCGAATCAGGAATTACAGCGCGCGGTCTGCGCCGGATCTAGAGGCACATTGGATTCTACCATTCTTTCCGGTGCACGTTGGAATTTGAAACAGATAAACGTCAGAAGACTGCTAGAAGTGTTACCCAGGGTCAGGACAATCGACCTAAGAGCAAATAGCGACCAGAAAACGCCAACAGAAGCCGCTGTCGGACCGATGACCGGAACTGCTCATGGTACGTCTACCGTGAGCGCCACACTTGGTTTTTCTGTTGATGCTGACGTAATCAGAGGGCAGACTTCAAACGCATCTGAAGTCGAAGCACAACAGCAACCCACTACAGTATCTTCAAATGAGGACGAAGGCCTCAATATTGAGGATGGCGACGAAAGCCTCAATATTGAGAGCATGATATCTGCGCCCAAGATGGAGGACATTCCAGACAACGGGGATAATGACTGGCAGCGAGTGCACTCCAAGCTTTCACCGCTAGCTACAGAATTGGGTGAGATTTACCGAGAGGCATTGAGAATTCTGCTTCGTGATGGTGAAGCGTCTGAAAGTTTTGCCCTACGGGAGCTTCAGCAACAAAAGCTGGCCCCGAATTGGAGCAGCATATTTACTGAAATGCAAAGGACAACAAATTTGGTTCAACCAGTTCCAGGACAATCAGACAGAGTTCGCCAAGAGGACAAGGAATGGCAAATTAGGCCCGCGCTGCGAGGCCCCGTAAATTCCTATCTGCGCCGATACGATACCACTCACCCTGTTTGAACGGAACAGCGATCCACATCTCACAGTTTGTCCATTGCTTTTTGCAGAAACACAAAAGGCTCCATCATTTCTGATGGAGCCTTTTTAGATTTAATGCGGCGACGACCTACTCTCCCACACACTTTCGCGTACAGTACAATCGGCCCAGCGGGGCTTAACTTCCGTGTTCGGGATGGGAACGGGTGGAACCCCCGCGGTAAGATCACCGCAAAGTTGAGGCGTTGTCGCGGCGTCTAAGCCGCGAGCCGAAATCCTGAGCGCTTTCTGCGAAGGATCCCGTACCTCTTAAAATTGATCATTGCGCGGCGCGAGTCAGGTTCTACATCGTTTAAATGCCGCGCAAAGGATTCTTCACGAGGAAGAATCAAAGGTTGTAAAAGATCGCGAGGACGAAACCTCACAACTGAATAGATTGATTTTGTGTTTCTAACTACATTAGCGCCTGGCCAAGGGGCTGAAGCCCCATTGCCCTGAGCTGGTTTCTGTTCCCCGGACTGAAGTCCGGGGCTTCCACCATCGTCGCGTGCTAATGCACGGCCGATATGCCCTGAGTAAATTTTATGGTCAAGCCGAACGGGCGATTAGTACACGTAAGCTGAAACCATTACTGGCCTTACACTCCGTGCCTATCAAACAGATGGTCTTTCTGTGCCCTTCATTTCCCTTACGGGTTGGGAGATCTTATCTTGAGGAGTACTTCACGCTTATATGCATTCAGCGTTTATTACAACCGAACTTCGCTACCCAGCCGTGCCGTTGACACGACAGCTGGAACACAAGAGGTTCGTTCATCCCGGTCCTCTCGTACTAAGGACAAGCCCTCTCAAATCTCCTACGCCCACACCAGATAGGGACCGAACTGTCTCGCGACGTTCTGAACCCAGTTCACGTACCGCTTTAATAGGCGAACAGCCTAACCCTTGGAACCTTCTACAGCTCCAGGATGCGATGAACCGACATCGAGGTGCCAAACCGGAGCGTCGATATGAACTCTTGGCTCCGATCAGCCTGTTATCCCCGGCGTACCTTTTATCCGTTGAGCGATGGCCCTTCCATGCAGAACCACCGGATCACTAAAACCTACTTTCGTACCTGCTCGTCTTGTATGACTCACAGTCAACCACGCTTATGCTTTTGCACTCGACGGCTGATTTCCAAACAGCCTGAGCGTAGCTTCGTACGCCTCCGTTACAATTTAGGAGGCGACCGCCCCAGTCAAACTACCCGCCTTACTATGTCCCTTCTCCGGATTACGGAGATAGGTTAGAACCACAGAATTCGCAGGGTGGTATCTCACCGTTGGCTCCTCCAAGCCCGAGAGCCTGGAATCAAAGCCTCCCACCTATCCTGCGCAGCAAATGCCATAGTTCATAGTAAAGGTATAGTAAAGGTGCACGGGGTCTTTCCGTCTAGATGCGGGAAACCGGCATCTTCACCGGTACTACAAATTCGCCGAGTCGCTCGTTAAGACAGTCGTACGATCGTTACGCCATTCGTGCAGGTCGGAACTTACCCGACAAGGAATTTCGCTACCTTAGGACCGTTATAGTTACGGCCGCCGTTCACTGGGGCTTCAGTTCAAAGCTT
>Ga0210397_10000097_pt1 | contig 71222 bp, 64 predicted proteins | sample IncBWH2OmetaG_FD_160126 | JGI IMG/M metagenome (GOLD analysis project Ga0210397, IMG submission 160126) | Forest soil microbial communities from Barre Woods Harvard Forest LTER site, Petersham, Massachusetts, United States - Inc-BW-H-2-O ...
GATCGGATCGCACGGCTTTATAAAAGCCGTGCGATCCGATCGGCACGAAATGGCCCTTCACTTCGCAACGTTGAATCGCCACCAGCCAATCCAATGCCTCGAGCCCCGCCGAAATCATTTCCTCGTTCCCCGCCCGGCTGCCGGCCCGAATCAGCGCCTGCGGCAAACGCGCATTCGAATAAGCCAGCCCACTCTCGAACCACTTCCATTCGTCCGAACGGTTCGAACGGTACGAACTCAACAATCGATTTGCCAATGCATCGGAGGCGGTGAGGGCAGCGCGATCTCCCGGAAACGAGTCGAGGTATTCCTGCAATCCCAGCAACGCGAAGGCGCACGCCCGCGGACTTTTGAACTCAACGGCCGCGGGAATGGCGAGTTCAAACATCCGCCCGGCGGCGCCTCGCAATCCCGCATTCTTGGACCTGCCCAACACCGTTCCCAGTCCCCACAGCGCTCGCCCATGGCTGTCTTCCGAGCCTTCGGGTTCCTGCCATCGGCATTCGTAGCTCAGGCAATTGTGGAACCGCTTGGTGATGGGATCAAACGCGTGCCACAGGAAAGCCAAATACCTTGATGCCAGGTCGGCGGAACCCGCGGGCGCATGTACTCCCATTTCTTCCAGTAGTGTGGTTACAATCAGCGCGCGCGCGTTGTCATCTGTCGTGTACCCTTCCGGATAGTTCGGCACGACGAATACGGCATGCTCCACAATTCCCGTGTGATCCGTCATTCGAAACAAATGATCCAGCTTGATCGCGGGAAGCCGGTCGAGAGCTTTCTCGGTGTTTTGGGCCGAAAACGTGGCGCGTGGATTCCGCAGCCGCTCATTGTAGATGCGTTCGAAACTCTCCATGTATTTCTGCGCCACCCGGTTCCACACCATGTCCCGCGCGTACAAGTATGCGCGTTTCCGCATGGCGTGCCTTCCGGTCTCGTCATCCAAAAGAGCAATTGTTTTCTCGGCGATGGCGTCCGGATCGTCGAAGGGCACAAGTACGCCGCGCTCGCCGTTCAGCAGTTCGATCGCATGTAAATAGGGCGTCGAGATGATCGCTTTGCCCGCGCTCAAGGCATACGCAAGCGTGCCGGAAACCACTTGCGCCTTATGTTTGTAGGGCGTGATGTAAATGTCCGCCGCGCCGATTAATTCGACTAGTTCTTGAGGGCTCACGAACCGGTTGCGGAGAATCACACTCGCTTCGACCCCCAGGTCCTTCGCCAGCTTCTGTAAAAAATGGCGGTATTTGTCACCTTCGTGTCTCAGCACGTGCGGGTGTGTGACCCCAGAAACCATGTACACCACACTACTGTGCCGCGACAGAATTTTCGGCAGCGCCTGGATCACGTTTTCGATGCCCTTATTCGGCGAAAGCAATCCAAACGTGAGCAAGACATTTTTGCCTTCCGTTCCGAATCCATCCTTGTAGAAGCTCGGGTCGGTGAAAGGCAGATCTGGTATGCCGTGGGGGATGAGATCAATCTTGTCTCCCGGAACGTGGAAGACCTCCTGCAGAATCTCCACGGAGTTCTGACTCATGACGATCAAGCGGTCCGAAAGTGCCGCGATTTCCTCCATCACCGCGCGCTGGTCTGGGCTTGGCTCGCGAAGGACAGTGTGCAACGTGGTCACGAACGGCATCCGCAGCCGCCGCAGCAGTTCCAGAATATGTCCTCCTGCGCGGCCCCCGTAGATTCCGTATTCGTGCTGCAGGCACACAAGATCGACATTGCTGAAATTCAGAAAGTCTGCCGCTTGCCGGTAAGAAGCGATGTCCGCTTCGGAAAGCTCAAAGCGCACCCGGTCCGGATAGTCGTAACCTTCTTCCGTATCATTCACCGGAAGCGCCAGCAGCTCAACCGTCCCATACTCCGCATGGATGGCATCGCACAAGTCCGTGGTGAACGTGGCGATCCCACAATGCCGCGGAAGATAATTTCCCACCACCGCGATCCGGTTCGGGAGTGCCGGGCGGGACGGTACCGGTGTCAGGACAACGGGTTTCTCTTCCAGGACCAGGGACTGCAGTTCAATCAGCGCGATGGGCTCCGACAGGGGCATAATTTTCGGGAGGGACATTCGATTCCTATGAATCTATGACTTGCGGACGTTTCACCGCGTGGCCGTCCGAAAAACATTCAGCTTCGAGGTGCTTGGACTTCCGGGTCCGTCATTCGAATCCTCGCGCGTCACGGTTTCCCGGGGAGGCCGTGTTGCGTTACTCGTGCAAGAATACGGTCAACAACGACTTATTCACTTTGATTTTGCCGTTATACTCGATGAATCCCAGGTTCCGGAATTTGTTCATGAAGAAATTCACCCGCGAACGCGTGGTTCCGATCATTTCCGCCAGCGTTTCTTGCGAAACTTTCGGGAGTATGGCGTCCGGGTGGTCTTGTTTCCCGTAGCGCGCGAGCAGCAGTAGCGAACGCGCCAGGCGCTTCTCACTCGAGTTGAAAAGCTGATCGATCAAATCCTCTTCCACGCGGATATTGTGCGCCAGCATATACACGATGAAATGGTCGGATAATCCATGTTCCGCGTGCAGCGCGCGTAGCAACTCGCCTTTCTCGATCACCAGGAGTGTGGTTGGGGTTACCGCCTTTGCCGTGCCCATTCGAATCGTCTGGCCGGCCATGCATCCTTCGCCAAAAAAGTCCCGCGGGCCAAACATCGCTACCACTGCTTCCTTGCCGGACCCATTGACTACCGACAACCTCACGCCGCCCTTCTGCACGTACATGACACTCTCTGCCGCTTCGCCCTGAGAATAAATCGATTCGCCCTTTCGGAATTCTGCGATCTTTCTCGCCACTCCCGCGGTATCCAGGAAGGCCTGCGGGTCAAAGGAGTCGCTTTTTCCAGGTGCCTTTTGTTTTATTGCTTTCATATTGAAATCGAAGCGCCGTTTTCAGATCACGCCTCACGGCCCTTTCACCTTATCAAGGAGCCTTCTCCCCGTTCTGTGCAAAACAGCACAGTGGATGGCTTTGGTCACTCTACCTCAACACTGTTCCATATTGGACAGACGGCAGGATTAGTGAATGGTTATATACGCAGGGTCGCCCGTCGGGCGTGTTCTGTCTTGAACACCGGCGAACCGTGGATTCTTGATTTTCTCTGGGTGGCTGCTTGCACGATCGAACGCTTTCATTTGTGGGTGAACAGGAGAAGCGAATGCGTAAATTGAGAATGAGCAAACTTTGCATCCCGGCATTCCTATTCGCTGCCGTCGTGGGCGGATGCGGCGACCCGGACAAAACTACCGGGGGCCCTACCTCTCCCTTGACCCCACCCACGGTCACCTTGGTGACGCCGTCGAACGGTTCCACTCTCGTTTGCCCTAATACCGCCATTATCACCGCAACCTTCAGCAAGGCGATGAACCCTGCGACGATCAACTCCCCGGCAACGACGTTTACTTTGACCGGGCCGGGCGGGAGCGTAGCTGGAACAGTTAACTACGTCGTGGCGACCCAGATTGCGACCTTCACACCCTCGGCCGCGCTCACAGCCAGCACTATGTATACCGCCACAGTCTCTACTGGCGCGAAAGACAATTTTGGCAATCCGCTCTCGGCCAATTTCGTCTGGACCTTCACGACCTCCGCTCCCTGTCCGCCGCCTGCCGGGGCCATAGCCTTGGGAACGGCTTGCACTTTCGGAATTCTGGGGGCCACCCCAGTCGTCAGCAATGTCGGTCCTACCCACGTCACGGGTGACGTTGGAATAAGTCCGGCGCTTTCGATCACTGGGTTCCCGCCCGGAACAATAACGGGTGGGTTTTTCATGGGAGCTACTTCGCTTGCCGGAATGGCACAGAATGACCTGACCACGGCGTATAACGCTGCCGCGGGAGCAGCCGGAGGGGCCGCCCTTACCGGGGATATAGGAGGCCAGACACTTGCTCCTGGCGTTTATAAGGCCACTACCACGCTGGGAATCACCGGAAATCTGACTCTGAGCGGTAGCGCCAGCGGCGTCTGGATCTTCCAGGTTGGGACCGCATTGACGACGGCAGCCGGTCCAGGCAGTAGCCAAGTGCTCCTCACTGGCGGCGCAGTGCCTCATAACGTCTTCTGGCAGATCGGCAGTTCGGCGACGCTTGGAACCGGCTCTACGTTCGCTGGGACCATTATGGCTCAGGATTCCATCACCGTCGGCACCGGCGCGATCCTGAATGGCAGAGCCTTGGCACGCACAGGCGCAGTCACACTCGACAGCAATCCGGTAAACGTACCTCCATGCCCATGAGCGATTTGCTCACGGAAGCGGGTCGGGGCTGGTTCACTTCATGGAAGGCTGGAGAAGCAGGAATTCACGTGATTAAAGTTCGGAGGAATATTCGCATGTCATCTCATTTAAAGGGCCGTATTGGCCGTGTTTTCGCGATGCTGCCGGTCATGATTGCTGGCCTGTCGATGCTTGCCACTATCACTGCAGCTCAGGAGGAGCCTCCTCCAAAGGTCGAGCTGTACGGCGGATACTCCTACTTTTATCCGGGAGCGAATATCAATGGACAGCTCCCGGGAGGGCTGCTGCCACTATCCAGCCGTCTGGAATCCAATCCGCGAGGCGCTGGCGCCAGCCTGACCTATGATTTCAACCGCTGGTTTGGATTGACTCTGGATACCAGTTTCCATTGGGGCAGCGGTGAAGTCGGTCTCCCAAAAAGAATTGACGACGCCGCTCTGAATACCCTCTCGCTCGGCCCAAAGATCACCTTCCGCGCCAAACACTTTGCACCATTCGTTGAGGTGTTGGTGGGCGACCATCGTCTGATGCCTGACGCCTTCCACGATATCGACAAGTTAGGCTTCATGTTTGGAGGTGGTCTCGACGTCAATGTGTCGCGCCACGTTGCGCTGCGCCTCTTCAGAGTAGACTATGTCTACTCGAATTACCGGTACGGCGCTCCCTCTGTCACCCCGAACACGGATATCCGTGGTCTGAGAGCTCAGGCCGGCCTGAATTTCATGTTTGGCGGCGGCCCCCCTCCAGTCCCACCCACTGCCTCTTGCTCGCTCCAGCCCACGGAAGTCTTTGCTGGTGAGCCCGTCACCGCCACCGCCAGCGGCTCCAATTTCAATCCCAAGCGCACCGTCACGTACAGCTGGAATGGCACGGGAGTAAAAGTTGCCGGAGCCGAAGCCTCCACGCAGATTGATACCACGGGCCTTCTGCCCGGCTCCTACGAAGCCACCGCCAGCTTGAGCGACGGCAGCAAGAAGGGCGTCGCATCCTGCAGCGGCAGATTCAGGGTCAAGGAACCCCGTCCACCCACGATTTCCTGCGCGGCGGACCCTGCCGCGTTGCAAACCGGCGGCACCACAACCATCCGCTCGACGGCCAGCAGCCCGGATGGCCGCAGGCTCGTCTACAGCTATACCGCTACCGCCGGTGAGATTTCCGGCACTGGTGCCACCGCCACACTAAATACGCAGAGCGCACAACCAGGCCGCATCACCGTCACTTGCAATGTCAACGATGACCGCATACCGCCCCTGGCGGCATCGTCCACCACCAGCGTACTCGTGGAAGCTCCTCCGCCTCCTGCTCCGGCGCCGGAGATCAAACAATTGGAAACCAGGCTTTCCCTTCATAGCATTTACTTCGCAACCGCCCGGCCCACCGCGGAGAATCCTGAAGGTGGCCTGGTCGACAGCCAGGCGGCGATCCTGCAGACCCTCGCCGAGGACTTCAAGAGCTACCTCAAATACATGCCGAATGCCCATCTGATTCTTGGCGGCCACGCGGATGTCCGTGGTTCGGAGGCTTACAACAAGGCCTTGACCGAGCGTCGTGTGGACCGTACCAGGAATTTCCTGGTCGAACATGGCGTCCTCGCCACCGCAATCGAGACGCGCTCTTTTGGCAAGGAAGACAACCTGACCACAGAACAGGTGAAGGAACAGATCGACCAGAATCCCGACCTGACTCCCCAGGATCGTCAGCAGATGTTGACGAATCTCAGGGTCCTTGTCCTGGCTAACAATCGGCGCGTGGACGTCACTTTGAGCACCACCGGCCAGCAGTCCGTTCGCCGTTACCCCTTTAACGCTAAGGATTATTTGGCCTTGGTGAACACCAAGGGTGGTGAAAAGAAGCCGCCCGTCAGCAAGAAGCCTAAGAACTAACCGGGGCCTGCGGACACTCGTTGTCGGGGCTGTAGCCGAGGATGACCAGAAGCCGGGGATAGGGAAGTATCCCCGGCTTCCGTCATTTGATTTCCCGATTGGAACAGCTTTCGGGCCATCTCCTGAACCGGGCTCGCCGCGCGCAGATTCCTAACCCCTTGCAGGCGAACAGCTTATAATTAATCATTTGACTAACTATACCGATGTGATATAATGCTTGTGAGATTTTGGCACGTTTCTTCTGTGCCTGCCTTGTATAGTTGCCCGCGACGCCCTCCTTCTATCGCCTACCAAATTTACGCATTCCAGGAGATTACTCTTTCGCCAACGCCGCCTCGTAAGTCCTTTGTCGGCAACGCTTATGGACTCCCGTACAAGTATTACAAACAAAGGACTTAGAGCTTGCCCAAGTCCTTTAGATGCAACACTTACAGAAAACAGGGGGGTACATGGGGGTGGCTCCCCCAGCTTCCCTCAGCTCCTCTCATCACGGAGCATACGGCGCGACCGCCAATGCCCTCCAGAAAAATTCTGGGTCTGCCTGTCCAAAATTGCACAGCTTTCGGGTTTCAGTGCTCATAACATGCACCTATCGACGGCGAGAACGAGCGAAATTGCCCGGTATGCAAGGCTGGGCCGGGCAGTGTCCCTCCTCTCGCCGTTGTTTTTATTCCGCGCCTTCTACTGCGCCGTCCAGTCCCAGCTGAATCAGATTGAGGAATCTTTGCATCGCTTGCACGACTACCAGCGTGTATCGCTATTCTCTGGGATTTTTCTCGGACTTTGCCTCTATTCCTACCACGTGCGCGAACTTCTCGCCTGCTGGTTCTTCTTCTGCCTGCTCTTTGCTTTGGTGGCCCTCCTGATCCTGGGGGGCCTGCTCGCTTCTCACGCAGCGAAATACGTCATGGATTGGACGAATGCGGGGAGGCCTCCCCGTCTGGTGGCTGGAATCGATCCTGTCAAGCTTCAAGAATTGCCGGAGAGGTTGGAGAATTCAACCGCGCTCCTCTCCGCCGAGACTGGATTGCAGACTCCTGTATGATCGCGCAGCTTGTGAAGTCCCGGCGCGCGATGTGCAAATGATTCGGCCCCCAACCAACTGCGGAAGGGAATTGAAAGCTCGCGCGGCATCCCGCTCACGTAATCGATAATCAACGCGAACAGATCTGAGATTTTCTTTTCTCTTGAGATCACGCAATTATTCTTCTTGATTTGTAAACGCGGAGTTAAAAGAACAGCGAAACAAGAAACCAAAAATGAATCCAAGCGAAAAGCGAAAGCAGCGCTTAGAGGAACAAGCGCTGCGGGATATCGCTTTGGCTTCGCACACGAAACTTCCACGGCCGCGTCGATCTGCTGCTGTGCGAAACAAGTGTGCTGCATACATTCTTGCATCCTGTGTTGAGAACCCTTGGGTTTCCTCAAGCTGGGATGCATGCGTTTCGTCATGGCTGCAATCGTAGGTGGGAATTGTCCGGGATGAATCCTGCCGTTCTTCGCCAACAAATGGGTCACAGCTCTGCCGTGATGACGGCGAGATATACCGGGGAAATTCCGCTCGACAAGGTGCAAGAGGCGTTCTCCAAGATGGAATTGGAAAATATGGAAGTTATTGGAAAACGGCCGCGCTGTACCGGCAGTCGCTTAGTTGTGTATAATCAACAAACTAGAGGAATGAGCGGGCGTCGTACAATGGCAGTATAGAAGCTTCCCAAGCTTCGGACGTGGGTTCGATTCCCATCGCCCGCTCCATAACTTCTGATGATTCAAATGGCCTTACCTGGCTAAGTTGGCTGAATCCAGCATGAAAATGGTCCGTTCTGGACTGTAGTTGGACTGAAGTTCTGGGGTGAACCCCTAAGCTGGCACAGTTTTTTTGGACACAGCTTCCGCATTCATAAGAGTGTTCTTGCATCTCCTAGCAGGAGAAGGGGTCTGGGGAAGGGGACGGCATTTGAGTCCCCTTCCCCAGCAGTCCCTTAGAATTCTTTTTGTTGTTCTCTTTGTTCTCAAAAAACACCATCGTCGCACTTCGAGATTCGGCTTGGGATTCGGTCTTTTGTTCAAATTCTTCCGGGGATCGATAGCCCAGCGCCGAGTGCAACCGTTGCCGATTGTAGTACTGGTCGATGAACTCTTCGATGTTCGCTCGCAAATGTTCAAGATCGTTGTACTTGTTGGCGTAGATTTCTTCCCGCTTCAGCGTCTTCATGAAGCTTTCGCAACTGGCATTGTCGTAGGGGTTTGCCGGCCGACTCATGCTCGGAACCATGTGGTGCTTCTCGAGGATGGTTATATACTCCGCGCGAGCGTATTGCAGCCCTCGATCCGAGTGCTGCACGAGGCCGGGTTGCGGCTGTCGGCTCTCGATGGCTTGCTCCAACGCTCCGACCGTCAGCTGCATCGCCAGGGTACGATCCAGCGCCCAGCCCACTACTTTGCGAGAGAACCCATCGAGGATCACCGCCAAGTAGACAAATTCCGCCTTCCGCCGAATGTAGGTGATGTCCGCTACCCAAAGCTGATTGATCCCGCTCAGCTTCATCCGAGCAGCTAAGTTCAGATATACCTCGAACTTGTGGTTCGAGTCTGTGGTGACCTTGAACCGCTTCGGCTGTAGGCCCAGCAGGTTATCTTCCCGCATGATCCGCATCACGCGCTTGTGGTTGATCTGCATTCCTCGACGGTGCAGCTCCGCGGTGATTCGCCGGTAGCCGTAGCGGCGGCGATGCTCCATGGCATTGTTGGATCGCAGATCGCACTTCCATCTCTTCCTCAACCGGTTGCTGTTCCTTCAGCGACCGGTAAAAGCTCCGGCGGCTGACCGGCACCATCTGACACATGCGCTCGATACTCAGGCTGCCTTGCAATGACATCACTTCTCGGATCTGGTCGTAGATGCCATTTCGCCAGAGCCGCTGTTGCGCTGGCGTCGAGCCTCGATTTTTTGCAAGGCACCTTTGAAAAAATCCACCTCCAGAGCCTTTTCTGCCAAAAGCTGCTTCAAGCGATGGATTTCTTTGCGGTGCGCTGATGCGTGCGTGCTAGGTCGCGACGATTCTTGTCCTGGTTCAATCGTTTCCAGCTTCTTGCGCCACTTGTAGAGGCACCTCGGTCGTACCCCGAGTTCTCGTGCTAACTCACCGACATCTTCACAAGTCTCCATGCGATCGACGGCCATTCGCTGAAATTTCCGGGAGTATCTCTTTCTCTCCACTGTGGTTCCTTTCCCGGAAACTGTGCCCTATTTTTGTGTGTCAGTTCAAGGGTTCACTCCATTCGTGATGACGCACACCTTGCCCGATAGTCTGTCTGACATCATGCGTCCTCCCCAGCCCCGGCGGCTTGTTTCTCGACCTCGCTGACACCAATGTCGGCCTTCATCTTTGTAACTTCGGCGAAGTGTCCCAATAGATGATCTCGCGCGCTTTGTTCGCGAGCGGCCGACCAGTCGCATTTACTTCGCTATGGCCGTCCTAGCTAGCTTGAAAAACGGAGGGTCCTTCGGCTCGTTTACCATACGCCCAACCATAAACCAAGAGATAGGTCACTCGTTGGAAATGTCTAGGCCACACGAAGCACGATCTTGCCGTGCGGCCTGCGTCTTGCCGCTCCCGGCCCACTGGGCGACATCCCATGAACCCCTGGCAGGTTCCCCGCGATGTCCTTCCAGGCCTGAGCCACATCCTCGAGCGCGTATACGGTCGCGACGTCTGGTCGTATCGTCCCCTCTTCCGGCAGTCGCGCGATTCTGCCGAGCCCTTCCCCTGACGGCGCGAGCCTCATCATCGCGCCCGACACACGGTGCCTCGCGGTCTCTTCCTGCGATACGGGCTGGGTCGCAGCGACGAGATGGCCGCCTTCCTTCAACACGAGGAACGACCGCTTCTGTGTATCGCCACCGATCAAGTCGAAGACCACATCGACCTTCTCTCGCAGAACCTTCTCGAACTGCGCTTCTCGGTAATCGATAACCCGGCTGGCGCCGATGGAGTTGAGGTATGCCTCATCGTCGCCGCTTACCGTGGCAATGACGGTGGCACCGGCATGCGATGCCAATTGCACGGCATAGGCGCCCACAGCGCCGGCACCACCATGGATCAGGATCGTTTGTCCCTTTTCCAGGTGACCGTGGGTGAAGATTCCCTCAAATGCAGTTTGGGAGGCCACCGGCACTGATGCAGCCTCCTCAAAGGAGAGGTTGGATGGTTTCCTTGCGATGGCCGCCGCCTTGACAGCCAGATACTCCGCGTAAGCGCCCATTCCCGTGGTGGTACCGAACACGGCATCACCTGGCGCACATGCCGCAACGTCACTGCCAGTTTGTTCGACGACACCTGAAAACTCATGACCAGGTATCCACGGCAGGTCGATTGGGAGTATCTGTCTTGCCGTTCCGGAGGCCTCAACAAGATCAAGATGATTGACGGCGGTACTCTTGATCTTCACCAAGATCTCGTCGCGTGCGATCGTCGGCCTCGCTACATCGTTGAAGACCAACTGCCCACCGTATTCCAACAATCTGACGGCTTTCATGCGAGTTCTCCTTGAGTCTGCCCAGTGGGCCCAAAATTGATTGGTTGTTGGCAAGTTTCGACGTCTACAGAATCACGGATACTTCCTCAAAATTGAGCCGAGGATTGCGTGGGTGGAGCTTGCTTGGGTCTCCATAGCCCAGGTTGCAGAGGAGATTCACCTTCCACTTGCCGTCAGGAAAGAATTCCGCATTCAGTTTGTTGGCGTCGAAACCGGACATCGGTCCGCAATCTAACCCCAGAGCACGCGCGGCCAGGATAAAATAAGCAGCCTGCAACGAACTGTTGCGGAAGGCGTTCTCGTTAATAAGGGTGTGGTTGCCGACAAAATAGGAGCGCATATCAAACTGTGGAAAGAGCCTGGGGAGATTCTCGTGAAATTCGGTGTCCCAGGCGATGATAACTGTTACAGGAGCGGCCATGGTTTTGTCGACATTGCCGGGCGCTAGAACTGGTTTGAGAAGCGCCTTGGCGCCGGGAGTAGTCAGAAAAACGAATCTGGCGGGCGAGGCATTGGCGCTGGTCGGTCCAAGGCGCGCCAGTTCGTAAGCCTTGCGCAAGAGTTCTACCGGCACCGGCTCGGGAAGCCACGTAGAGTGGGTCCGCGCTTCGGAGAATAGTTGGTCGAGAGCCTCCTGTGAGATCGGCGTCCTGGTGGTAGCAAAGTTCGATGTTTCAGATTGATTTCGCATTTTGATTGTCTCTTCTTAGGCGCGTTCAGCGCGAGCGTCGGGCATCCAGACTGAACGGCCCTGCGCCGAATTGAGAAATCAGCAGGGCGCCGCCGAGCATGGAGACATTTTTCATAAACAGAACCATTTGGATCTGCGACATCATGGGATCGGTTACGGTCCAGAACTTGTGCATCATCAACGTGACCGGAATCAGGAACAGCACGATGAGCCACGCGCCAATTTTTGCGCGGTATCCCAGCAAAATGCTCAGTCCGCCTGCGATCGCCAGCACGCCAGAAAGCGGAACCGCGATCGAAGCGAAAGGCACGCCTTGTGAGGCCGCATAGCCGATGGTTTGTTTATTAAAGTGATTGGCTCCAGCCAACAGGAAAATCAGCGCGAACAAAAACCGTCCCAAAACGACGACTGCACCCTGCCAATAGCTTGTTGCCTCCACATTTTTGGAAATTGCGATCGAATTCGTTGCCATGTAACTTCCTCCTTTTGTTTGTTGAGTCCGCTTACGAGTAACCGCACAAACCAACTTTGTCTACACCGACTAGAATCAATTTCCTTTTCAATCAGCGTGCTGCTGACTGGGTGTTCTTTGGAGCCGGAAAATTCGCTTGAGCCCACGCCGAAAACTTGGCAGGTTGCCGGCCTGCTATTTTGTTGGCGAGCGCGATTTGGTCGCGCGAATCGGAACCTAAGTACGTGTGCACCTGAAAGTAAGCGAACATTTCCGCTATCTCAGCGGCTCCAGGAAAGAAACCCGCGAAGACATCCTGCGGCACTTGGTGGAAAGAAAAGTTGTGCCCGTGTCGATTCAGCGTATCGATGATTTCATTGAAGCTCACGAAATCGCCGACTAGAGGCAGGCGTTCGCCATGACCTGCCTGATCGGGGCGAGCGAACGCTCCGGCGACGAGACTACCAAGTTCCGTAATGTCGCCCATGTGAATGCTGCGAGCAGTTGGATCCAGCGGGAGAGTCCAACCTGCGGATCCGTTAGGCTGTTTTTGCGGACCAAGAACGCCGGTAAGGTTCTGAAAATAGAAAGGCGCGATGACGAACGTGTGATTCGCAAACCCGGCCTCCTTCACGATCCGATCCACCTTGGCCTTGCCGGTAAAATGGGGGACGTGGAACTTGCCGCCGCTAATTGCTTCCACATCCGGCAACGTGGACCAGATAAAGTGTTTGACACCGGCCTCCCTGGCGGCGCGTACCGCGGCCGTTGCCTGCTTCAGTTCGTCCGCTCCGTGCTCCTGAAAGTTGGTTACCAGAAATACGCCATGCGCCCCTGCAAAGGCAGGCTTAAGGGTTTCGGGGCGATTCAAGTCCGCTTCGACGACTTCGTCGGCGAGTTCGCGATGTTTGGCCGTATTGCGAGTCAGGGCGCGTACCTTGAATTGATTGCCGGCTTGAAGGGCGCGTACTACGGCGCCTCCTTGTTGCCCGGTTGCGCCGACTACAGCGATGAGTTTCTTATTCGTGCGTTCCATATGCCGTGTGCCTCTCTTTCCAGTATTTATTGATGCCCATTCTATTGACATAGATACATGCTGCTGGACATCCGTTATACGAAATGTCAAAATAGTTTCGCCATGGACAAGAACTCCCGAGATCCGGTTCACTGTTGGCTGGTATGGGGAAAGGCCTTTCACGCTGCCGCGAAATATCTCTATGCGGGACTTGAGGAGACGGGAATCGACGATACCGACTTCCGGATACTTGAAGTGCTCCTCAACAAAGGGCCTTTGCCGGTGAATACGATCGGGCCAAAGGTGCACCTTACGCCAGGCTCGATCAGTACGGCCGTTGACCGCCTCGTCGAAAAGGGCCTGGTAAGCCGGGTCGAGAGTTCTGAGGATCGGCGCGTCCGCGTCGTGTCGCTCACGGCAAAAGGCAAAAAATTGATCGCGCCGATTTTTCGCAAACACGCAGCCGAAATCAGGAAAGTCTTTGCCGATGCCAGCCCGAAAGAGTTGCGAGCTCTTGAAACGACATTGAAAAAGATTGGCAAGCGCGCCGAGAGTCTGGGGACCGGGGTCAATCCAAAGTGTTTAAGCCCACGATGACATAGCGGCGGAGTGCGCGGATCATCTCAGCTTGGAGCGGAGATAAGATGCAAATACGCGTTCGCGCCATACCATTTGAAGATGTTGCCGTGATTGTCGCGCACAGGCTCTACACGGAACAGGAACCACCGATAGTCTCCATCGAACCGGCGCAGGCGTGCTTCAATCTCGCCGGCCTTGCCGGAAGCCAACAGATGCCCCCAGAAATCCATGAGCCTATCGCGGTCTTCTGTGTGAACAGCCGCAGTCCAGCCCCAATCCGATGCCTCTTCCGCAGAGAGGCCGGTGTAATCTAACCAGCGCCGGTTGAGAAATTCAGCCGAGCCGTCGGGGCGAGCGGACCACGCCAGAGTAGGAATGGCGTCAACGTCTTGCGCCTGCCGAAGCTGCTCGATGCTTTGCCCTGCGGATGCCATTCCCGAATTATAGTCCCATCGCGCAATTCAAACCCTTAAAAATCCATGTCAGGCTCGACTGAATTCACGCATCATTTTCGGACGATTGCGAGTGGGTCGTACGCAATGCGCGCTAGTGGACCGTTGTTGCTTACCGTCGGCACGCGCAGGGGAATTACCGCACACGTTCCCCATACTTCGGATGTGGGTTTTTCGCGGCGTAATTTCGCGGAACCTGAAAGAGGCTCAACGAAGAGATTTGACTGGCTTTGCCTTTTCAGTCTCTCGATTCTGGACCGTTTTGGACCACGCGCATCGACTATCCCTAATAGCGCGAGTCTCTTACGAATGCGCAGCATTGGGTTCGATTCCCATCGCTCGCTCCATAACTCCCCCTTTTCCGAAGACGTCAGGTTTCTCTGCTTGCGGTTTGCCTTCCCCTTGAGAAAGGCTGCAAGAAAAACCAATTCCCTCGTTCTAACGGCATGCAGAAACGGCAGTTGTACCGCCAGGCTGTCCGTTATAGTCAGAAAGATATTTGATGGAACAACCATCTTCGGATCGCGCGACATCCTATCCATTCAAGAACTCTTTCCATCCCCGGGTTGCTCATTCATCGCGCCTGCTTGTCCGCTCTGAAAATGAGGAGGCTACTGCTATGTCCGCAAGAGCTACATCGACGTTGAAATTGAGAAAAATGCCAGGCTCGCCGTTGGTTTGGATAACTCTGATCACACTTTTTTTTCTGATAGCCAGCAAGGCCAGCGCCCAAAATGCTCCGCATTCGCCTGGCTGGGTCGTCTTGCCGGTTGAAGAGTACCGGACGCTGCACGCCCGTGCGTATCCCACTGCGGGCGATCCAGAGCCGCCGCCTGTGGAAGCGACGCTAACCCGCGTGGACTATGAACTGCGCATCAATGGTGATCTCGCTTCCGGCCGCGCCACCCTCACGGTCGATGTCCTCAAGGACGGATGGGTGCGCGTTCCTATTCCTTCGGGTCTACTCGTTCGCGAAGCGCGGCTGGACGGTAGGCTCGTTTCTCTTGTGCCAAGCACCGCTGGAAAATCCGGCGGCCAACCCTCCGCGCTGCTCTCACATCCCGGCCGGGCCATCTTGCTGCTGGATATTGCGCTTCCCGTTGTCCTATCGGCCGGCGAGGAAAGCATTTCGCTTCCCTCGACCACATCGGGAGTATGTCGAGCTGCTGTCCAGCTACCGCGCCAGGGCGTGGATCTCAAACTCAGCGGTGGGCTGGTCTCTGAAAAGTCTGAATCTGCGACGGAGAGCAAGTGGATAGCCTACGGCCGGGGGAACGAACCGCTTACGTTCACGTGGCGCAGAAAGACGGAAGATCACCGCACGACGCAACCATTGCGCTTGCGCGGCTCTCTGACGCAACTCCTGGGCCTCGGCGAGGACGCCACTTCCATCAACGCTGAAGTTAATCTGGAGGTCACTCAAGGAGCAGCCCATGAAGTAAGAATCGAAATCCCGGAGAAAGTCACCATCAATCAGGTTCTCGGCGCAGTGGTAGCCGATTGGGAAGTAAAATCCGGCCAGCTCTCCGTCACCTTTCTTGAGCCGGTAGAACAAAGAGCACGATTCGTGATCACGGGCGAAACTCGCAGTCCCCGCGAGGGACAGATCGAGGTTCCGATTCTCCGGCTGGTAGACACCGAGCGCGAAACCGGCGGCGTCGCCGTGGAGGTGCTCGGCGCTGGCGAGATCAAGGATGTTAAATCGGAAGGCCTGGAAAGCGCTGATGCCACCGACCTCGGCGAAATGGTAGCCAGCCGTCAATCGCAGTCACTCACGGCCTTTCGCTTCCGCTCAAGCGCTGCGAAGTTAGCACGGTCTCTGACGGTGGAAGTGGCGCGCTACACGCCGCAGGCTGTCTTGCTCGCCAATGTTGAAGAAGCCCGTTATCAGGTGCTGATCAGCTCTGAGGGCAAGATCCTGGTTCAAGCGCGCTATGCCATTCGCAATAACCAGCGCAACTTCCTGAAGATCAGCTTACCCCCTGGCGCTACGCTGTGGAGCGCGTCGTTAGCCGGCAAGGCTGTTCGCCCCGGGCAGTCGCCTGACGGTAGCCTCCTGCTCCCCTTGGACAAAGCACGCTCGGGCGAGGAAGCTCCGGAGTTTGCCGTCGAAGTTGTATATCTGGCGCGCGGGAACGCCTGGAATGACAAAGGGCAATTTAGACTGGTGATGCCCGCTCTCGACTTGCCCGTCTCCAGGACCGGACTCCTCGTCTACCATCCTCCCATGTTCAAGGTGATTCCCGAACAGGGAGCATTTCGTATGGAGACGTATGCGAATCCAAGTTCCGCTGCTTTGAATCCACCTGCAGCTTTCGGCTCAGGTGCAGGCGGGGTTTCTGCGGGGATAAGCGGCGGCGCGTCAGCAATTGCAAGCTCTGGTCCCGCCGCCATGCGGGAGATGGCCGCCGCACCACTCTCGCCATTTGATGTGGATGGTAAGGACGAGGTCAAAGCAAAGCAAGCGCAAGCAGCGACGCAGTCTCTACTCGACAAGTTCAGGGCCGATGCTCTGGCAGGGAAGCGCGCGGGGATTCTTCCCATTCGTGTTTCTTTCCCTGTTTTCGGGCCGTCCCTCTATTTGGTCTCCGAACTGACCGGCGAGAATCAAGCTCCGATTGCAAACTTGACGTATCAGCACGACAAAAAGGCAGGTGGCAAATGAAAAAGCTCATAGCAACTCTCTTGACGTTGATGATGCTTCTTCCGGAGTACGCTTTGGCGGAGGAAAAGGCTCTTCCGCCTGTGCCCGGCTCGGGCAACGTTACCCTTCCGCTCGACGAATACAATCGTCTCCTTGACCTGGCCAGCAAGCCGGTCCACAAGGCGGACACGCCGCCCGTGCCGTACACGATGAAGCGCGCGGATCTAAAATTTCATGTCAGGGATGAATCTGTTCAGGGGACCGTTCAATTGCAGGGTGAAATTCTTCGCAGAGGCGCCACAAAAGTGCCGCTCACAACCGGCATGGCTATCCTCGACGCTCGGCAAGAAGGAAAGAGCCTGCCACTTGAATTGGAAAACGGAACGCACACCGCTGTCCTCGCAGGTCCATCCGACTTCGCCGTCACGCTGGATGCGGGTCTGCCACTAAGTATCGAAGCCGGCAAAGCCTCCTTCAGCCTGCCCGTGCCCGCGGCCGGAAGCGCTCGCCTAACCTTTATCGTTCCGGGCGATCGCACCAACGTTCGAATCAATCCCGGGATAATCACATCGAGGTCCTCGGAAAAAGGTCAGACGGTCATCGAAGCCACACTCATCCCAGGTCAGCCCGCGAACATCTGGTGGACCACTCGTGAAGTTGCCGTGCCTGTTGTTCCGAAAGAAGTGCGTTTCCTCTCTGACGTAAAGACGCTCGTCTCCGTCAGCGAATCCGACATTCGAATCGCTGCTCTCGCCGATATCTCGGTAGTACAGGGCGAACCCACGCAATTCGAAATCGAAATTCCCGCCGGCTACGAAGTGACAGGGACGACGGGAGCTTCCGTCGAATCCACTGAAATCGAATCCGGCATCTTGCTCCTCAAAGTCACCGGACCGGCGCAGCGCGCACACCAATTCCTTATCTCCATGGAGAAATCCATCGCCGCCACGAAGACCGATGCGCCTTTCCTTAGTTTCAAGAGCGCCCAGCGCGAAACCGGCGAAATCCTGATCGAAGGCGCGGGAACCATCGAACTCACTGCGAAGGAAGCCGGCGGACTCAAGCGCATCGATACCAAGGAGACCAATCCGTATCTGCGTTCGCTTGCACGATTTCCGATGCAGGCTGCTTTTCGTTACCACAAACAGCCCAATGAAACGCCCAGCCTCGCGCTCGAATGGATGCGCTTCCCGGACAGCAGCGTGCTCTCCGCGGTTGCCGAACGCGCTGTAGTCACAACGCTGGTAACCACGGAAGGTCGCTCTCTGACCGAAGTAAAACTCGTGATCAGAAATCAGGCGCAATCCTTTCTGAAAGTGGCATTGCCTGGAGGCGCGAGCATCCTCACCGCCGAAATTGAAGGAGTAAAAGTGAAGCCGGTCGAAGGTCCGGACGGCAACCGCATTCCACTCGTGCGGCCCGGTTTGCGCACCAGCGATTCCTACACTGTCTCCTTCGTCTTCATGCATTCGGGCGCACCCTTTGCAAAAAGGGGCGGCTCCGATCTCGCGCTTCCGAAAATGGACATTCCCATTAATCTCCTGCAGTGGGAAGTGTTCCTGCCCGAGCGATACAAAGTGAAGGACTTCGGCGGCGACGCCATCGCCGCAAACCTCCTGCCGCCCGTCTCCCAAGACGTCTCCGGCGCGGAGTCGGACGGGGACATCACGGGAATCCCCGTCGCAGCTTCAATGACCAACTACGAATCTGTCTCGCTGCTTCCGGGACAATTGGGCGGGCTCATCGTCGACTCCAGCGGAACGGTTGTTCCTGGCACGCGAATCACCGTCACGCAAGTTGACACCGGAGCTTCGCGAAACGTGGTCACCGATTCTTCAGGGCGCTGGGTCGTTTCGAACTTGCCTTCCGGGCGAATCAAGATTGTGGCAAACCATCCCGGTTTCAACCAATTGGTCAGTCAGATCAATTACGACGGGAGCAGGCCCATGCCGACGGTCTATGCACTGAATGCCGGCGCTCTGGCGGAATCGGTCGAAGTTTCCGCCAACAACGGCAACGTGGATTTGCAGAGTCTGCAGCGCGACGCCAAGAAGAAGGCGGAGAAGCAGCAGTACGCCGCCTCCGTCAACGTAGCAAATCTCCAGCAGCGCGTTTCCGGCGTGTACCCTGTTCGAATCGACGTGCCAAGGGCAGGGAGCTCTTACCATTTCGTCCGGCCGCTGGTGATCGACGAAGAAACCAAGGTGAGCTTTACATACAAATCCAAATAACGTTCACGTTCGAATGGAAGAGGCAGGCTCATGCATCTGTACACGCATCGCGCGATCCAGAGCCTGCTTTTCTTCCAGCTTCAGCGTTCGAGTTGCACCCTTGGCCAAATCACCTAACTTCAGCGGTCCGATGGCCACACGCACAAGCCGCAACACTTCGATCCCCAGATGCTTCAGGATTCGTCGAATCTGCCGATTCTTGCCTTCGTCCAGCACGATCTCGATCCACGAATTGCGCTCTCCTTGCCGAAGAATGTTCACGCTCTTCAAGCGAAGCCATTCACCATCCTCCGCACCGCGGACGCCATTCCGCAAAGCTTCCAGCAACCTTTCATCCGCGATCACCCCAACTTGTACATGATAAACCTTATCGAGATGAGTCTCCGGCGCGGCAATCGGCGCCGCCCATTCCGAGTCATTTGTGAACAGCAGCAAGCCTTCGCTCGCTTTGTCGAGCCGCCCCACCGGCGCGACCCACGGCAGACCTTTCGGCAAACAATCGTATACGGTCTCGCGCCCTTTTTCGTCCGAAGCCGTAGTCACCAACCCGCGAGGTTTGTGCATCACCAAATAGATTTTGGCGTTTCGAATCACCAGCTTCCCATCCATCTCGATGCGGTCCTTGCCGAGATGCACCGGCGTTTCCGGATCACGCCTCATCGCTCCGTTCAGCTTCACGCGTCCGGCAACAATCCACTCCGTTGCTTGTGATCGCGAACAAAATCCAAGCTTCGACATCGCTCGCGCGAGCCCGGTACTTTTCAAATTGGACTTTTGCGGAGTTCGCTGCTCGGTAGGCCGGCGCACCCCGGCATTATAGGCAAGCCCGGGCGCAACACACCGTTCGAATTTTACTTCCTCGACTCAGCAGCTGCGGCCGGTGCTACCGCAGCCTGCTGACCTCCAGCCTGGTTCGCTGAACTCGCTGTTGTCGCTGGAGCCGGATCATGCTTCACAGCCCCGTAACGCGCAGCCAGCCAGTCCCTCGCCTCCACCGGCCTGTAGTTAAACGGCCCCATCCCGCCGCGATACGCGATGTGTCCGCTCTCATCAATAATGTAAATGCGCTCCGGCCAGGCGGAATACGCCAGATCCGCCGCATTGCTCATATCATCCACGCCGAAGGGCAACGGATACTTGAAGCGCTTCGTAAAATCGTTGGCAATGGCCATGCGCTGCTCCAACGTCTTAGGCTGCGCGTAACAAACATCTTCCTTCACGTTGGATTTCATCTGCCATTCGTCGGTGGGATGCGCTTCCCGCACATACACAGTGAGGAAATCAGCGTGATCCTTATAGTCGTTGTAAATCTGGACAACGTCGCCAACCTGGCGACGGAAGGGCGGTCAGGTAAAGCTCCCAAAAAAAACAACCAGCGGCCGCGCACCCGTCCGCTCGCGAAGATGAAACCGCGTCTCCCCATCGAGCGCCAAAAGCCGCGCATCCGGCGCTTCGTCACCCACCTTCAAGTTGCCTCGATGCATATGCGGCAGCGCGTACCGCACCATGTAGAGCGCATCCTTGGGGCCTCCGGCCATCAGCGAGAGCCCCGCGAACGCGGCCACCAGGAGGCCAATCACAACGCCCAGAGTCCATTTCCAGAATAACGGCATGCTCACCAGCTCCATCTCTCGCTGTATTTTCGGCGCGCTTCTATTTCTACCCCTGCGTATCGACGCAACTTAGTACGACGCTTTTGCCCCGTACATAGTACAAATCTATTATCGTCGCGAACTGCAGCTCGCGCCTTGGGAAGACGTTCTCGCCGCGGTCCGCCACTCAGAAAGCTTCAAGCGCGCGCCTTTTCGATCATTTTCTCCCAGATGCCCTTCGACTTCAGAATCAGCTCCACCACCTCGCGCGCCGCGCCTTTGCCGCCGTTCGCTTTCGTGATGTAGTGCGCCGCGCGCAACACCTCCGGTGTGGCATTGCCAACCGCCACGGCCAACCCCACCCGCCGCATCACCAACAGGTCGGGAAGGTCATCCCCCAGGAATGCCACTTCAGACTCTCTCACGCCTGCTTTTTGCAGTACATCCTCGTAAGCCGCGATCTTGTGACCCTGCTTCTCATAAACGTAGGTGATGTCCAATTCCTTGCACCGCCGCCGCAGTGCCGCGCTCCCGCGCCCGGTAATCACACCCGTGTGCAGGCCCGCCGTAACCGCCAGCGTCAACCCCTGCCCGTCGTGGGCATCAAAATTCTTGATCTCCAGCGCCGACCCGTCCGTCTGCGAGAGCAGCGTCACGCTGCCGTCCGTCAGTGTTCCGTCCACGTCCATCAATAGGACCTTGATCCTGCTCGCTCGTTTCTTCACCGCCGGTGAAGCACTGCCCGCTGTGCGTGCCAAAGTCTCTCCTCAACAAGAAAGTTCCAGCTTCGTCCGTTCGAACGAGTCGCTCGCCAAAACTAAATCAATTCCAGCGTCCACAAATCGTGCAGGTGTACCACCCCCAGCACGCCCTTCGCCTCATCCACCACCACCACCGAAGTAATCTTTCGCTTTTCCATCAAGTTCAATGCCTCGCTGGCCAGTACGTGCGGCCCGATCGTCTGCGGATTTTTCGTCATCCCGTCACCGGCGCGCATTTCCAGCACCGCGCCGCGATGCTTTTCCATCAATCGCCGCAAATCGCCATCCGTCAAAATCCCCGCCAGCCGCCCGTCCGCTTCCGTGACCGTTGTCATCCCCAGTTTTTTGGCGGACATCTCGTGGAACACATCCGTCATCGGCGCAGTCGTCGAAACCCGAGGCAGCGCCGCGCCCGCGTGCATCAGGTGTTCCACGCGCAGCAATTTTTTCCCCAGTCGTCCCCCGGGATGGAGCGCCGCAAAATCATCCGGCCGAAAATCTCGCCGCTCCAGCAACGAAATCGCCACCGCATCGCCCACCGCCATCGCCACCGTCGTGCTCGCTGTCGGCGCCAGGTTCATCGAACATGCCTCCTCGCGCACACTCACGTCCAGCACCACGTCGCTCGCCTCCGCCAGCGTGGATTTCGTATTTCCTGTCAGCGTCACCAGGGGCATCTCCAGCCGCTTCAGCGCTTCCAGCAGCCGCACGATCTCTTCCGTTTCGCCGCCATACGACACCGCCAGCATCGCGTCGCCCCGCGCCAGCATCCCCAGGTCGCCGTGCAGCGCCTCCGCGGCATGCAAAAAGAAAGACGGCGTTCCCGTACTGGATAGGGTCGCCGAAATCTTCCGCCCAATCAGCCCGGATTTTCCCATCCCGGTAACCACGACACGTCCCTTGCACGCAAAAAGCAGCTCCACCGCTTTCTCATAGCTCGCGTCCAGCCGCGCCAGCACGTCCTCAATCGCTTGTGCCTCAATCTTCAGCACCCGCCGCGCCGTCTCCAGGCTCATTGCGCGCCCCACCGTCGCACCATCGCGCCCATCTCCTTCAATTTCGCAAGCAGGGCAGGGAGCTGCGCCAGCGGCAGCGCATTCGCTCCGTCCGACAAAGCCGCCGCCGGATTGTCATGCGTCTCCAGAAAAATTCCATCCACACCCGCCGCCACTCCCGCGCGCGCCAGCGGTTCGATAAATTCGGGCTGCCCACCGCTCGCATGTCCTTGCCCGCCCGGAAGCTGCACAGAATGCGTCACGTCATAAACCACCGGATATCCGAACTTCCGCATCACCGGGAACGACCGCATGTCCACCACCAGATTCTGGTAGCCGAATGACGCGCCGCGCTCCGTCAAAATAATCTTTGTGTTCCCCGTGCTCGCCACTTTTTCCGCCACGTTGCCCATGTCCCACGGCGACAAAAACTGCGCCTTTTTCACGTTGATGATTCGCCCGGTCTTGCCCGCGGCCATCAGTAAATCCGTCTGCCGCGCCAGAAACGCCGGGATCTGCAGAATGTCGCATACTTCCGCCGCCGCCGCGGCCTGCGACGCATCATGAATGTCCGTCAGCACCGGCAGCTTCATTTCTGATTTGATCTTGCCCAGAATCCGCAAACCTTCCGCGGGCCCCGGCCCGCGAAACGCCTTCACCGAGGATCGGTTGGCCTTGTCATACGAAGCCTTGAAAATGTAAGGCACGCTCACATCCGCCGCAATTTTCGCAATCTTCTCCGCCATCATGAGCGCATGCGCTTCGCTCTCGATCACGCACGGTCCCGCAATCAGAAATAGGGGATTCCCACCGCCGAGGCGCAGCGATCCAAGCGCGATTTCACGTGTCTGAGTCATCTTGAGATGTCAAATATACAGCAAGCTTCTAAGGCTACGCAGGCTGAGCTGGGTTTGCAACGTCGGAAGAATACACGTTGGGGCCAGGTTTCCGATTAGGGACTTACTAGGACTTAGAGGCGGCATCAGTGTAAACTCCTCTGCAATGGCGTCTGATTCTGCGAGTGAAACTCTCAATCTTGAAAAGGAGCAGAGGCAGGAACGCCTGCAGTGGGTTTTCTATGGCGTCGGTTCCATGCTCTTGGTGGTCTGTGGCTTTTATCTTCAAGAGAGTGTTGAGCTTCGCGTACTTCACGCCTACGGCCTCACCGTGCTCACTTATGGTGCCCTCATCTATGTTGAAGAATTTCAGCATCTCAAAAGATTGTGGTTGTGGAAGGGCGTTCTAGCGACGATACCGCTGCACATCGTGTTTCTAGCTGGCTTGTTTTGGTGGGACGCACAAGGCCCCCTGAGTCCGGGATACATCCTTGCGAATAGAATTTTGTCGTTCTTCGTAGCTGAGATGGTTATATTCAGTTTGGTCATCGACCATTTCCAGGCAAGTGCATCGCCTGACGAACCGCCACGCAAACTCACGCGTCTCCTGCCTTGGCAAAACAAACCAAAGGCGAAGATCGAAAGAATCATCACGCTGGGCGGTGAAAGTGGAGACGACTCTGACCCCGCAAGAGAGTCGAGGCGGAACTATTTACGATGGTTCTTCTGGGGTGTCAGCGCAATTCTACTGGTGAGCTATCTGCTATGGGGACCCGTCACCAGCAGAACGGGACTGTACATAATCAAAGTCGGCCTGCTGACAATTCTCAGCTATGGTCATCTCTTGTATGTGGAAGAAAAGGATGAACTCACGTCACCGTGGCTTTGGGCGACAGTCTTAGTTGCGCTTCCATTTCAAGTGGCACTCATTGGGATAATCGTCGCAATCGACCGGCTGGCGCCCTATCTCGCTCCAAATCCCATTGTGTTCCTTTTCATAGTTTGGGTGGCCGCTTGGGTAGAGAAACGATTGATGGCCCAAATTACTGATGACTACCGGCCATGGGGTCCAGGTTTTCTGACTTCGTAGTTTCTCAAGCCCTGATTTAACGCGGAAATCGGAAACTAGCCCCGCTACCAGAATAAATGCAGAACCAAGCCGTCGGATTGCGGTGTCATCGAACGGGAAAGTCTCGCAATTCTTGAACGACACCGATCATCAGATAGGCTATGCGGTTGCTCGAGGCGCCGCGCGCAGTGCGGGAGCGTGTGTAGGCTCAGCTAGAGCTGTCGCAGGCCGCGTCTTTTGTTTTCTTTGTTCCAACGCAGCGCCGATGAACGCGGCGAACAACGGATGCGGCTCCAACGGCTTCGACTTGAATTCCGGGTGGAACTGGCAACCGAGGAACCAAGGATGCTCCGGCGCCTCGACAATCTCGACGTAATTTTCGTCCGGCGTGCGCCCGGTAATGCGCAACCCCGCGGCAACTAGCGCTTTTTCGTGATCCCGGTTGAACTCGTACCGGTGACGGTGCCGCTCACTGATCTCCAGTTTCCCGTATGCTTTGTGCGCAAAAGATCCCGGCTCCAGCTTGCACGGCCAAGCACCCAGCCGCATGGTCCCGCCCATTTCATCCACGCCAAGCAGTTCTCGCAATTTATAAATCACGCGATACGGCGTCTGCGGATCGAACTCCGTGCTGTCCGCCTGCTTCAGTCCTGCAACGTCCCGAGCGTATTCAATCGTCGCGCACTGCATTCCCAGGCAAATCCCAAAGAACGGCACCTTGTGTTCGCGCGCATATTGAATCGTGTAAATCATCCCCTGGATGCCGCGCTTCCCAAATCCGCCCGGAACTAGGATGCCATCGTAGCCGTGCAGCCGCGCCGCGGCCGTCTCCGGCGAATCGATTTCTTCCGCCTCAATCCATTCCAGAACCGTTTTGTGGCTGTGCGCCAGCCCCCCGTGCAACAAAGCTTCTCGCAAACTTTTATACGCATCTTCGAGCTGCACGTACTTTCCGACCACTGCAATCCGCGCTTCTCCCGCCGGATGATGCATCCGCTGGACCAGATCCACCCAGGGCTTCATGTCCGAAGGCCACGCCTCCAGCTTCAGCAGCCGCAAAATCTGCGCGTCCAGACCCTCCTTGCTCAGCTCCGCCGGTACCGCGTAAATCGTGTCCACGTCTTCCATCGAAATCACGCACGCTTCCGCCACGTTGCAGAAGAGCGCAATCTTTTTCTTCAATTCCGCTGGTATGTGGTGATCGCTCCGGCAAAGCAGAATGTCCGGCTGAATCCCGATGCTCAACATCTCCTTCACGCTGTGCTGTGTCGGCTTCGTTTTCAACTCGCCCGCCGCGGCGATAAACGGCACCAGCGTTACGTGCACGAACAGAGTATTCTCGGCGCCAAGTTCCAGGCGCATCTGCCGGATGGCTTCGAGGAAGGGCAGAGATTCGATGTCTCCGACCGTCCCGCCGATCTCTACGATTACTACGTCCACGCCGTCGGAGACTTTTCGAATTGTCGCCTTAATCTCGTCCGTCACGTGCGGGATCACCTGCACAGTTTTTCCGAGGTAATCTCCGCGCCGTTCTTTCGTCAGAATCGTTTCGTAGATGCGCCCCGTCGTCCAGTTATTGTCGCGGGAAAGTTTGGCGTGCGTGAAGCGCTCATAATGTCCCAGGTCCAGGTCCGTCTCCGCTCCGTCTTCGGTCACAAACACTTCGCCGTGCTGAAACGGGCTCATCGTGCCCGGATCGACGTTCAGGTACGGATCGCATTTCTGCAGGGTGACTTTGAAGCCGCGACTCTCGAGGAGACAACCTATCGAGGAGGCTGCTACGCCTTTTCCGAGTGAGGAAACAACTCCGCCGGTTACAAATATATATTTTGGCGCCATCCTTTGAGCCCGCGTTCCTTGCCGGGCTTGTCTGCCCTCCACAGGATTGACGTACATACAATTATGGTCGGAACTCGCCAAACTGTCAAATCGAAGTCTTCGCGCCACAATATCCATATTTTCTCTGCCTGAATCATCGAAACCTTTTTCCTGGGAACGGGTTTACCTCTCGCGGGGAATATTCCTTGAACCCTCATGGTTCGGGAAAGGGATTGCAGCGCAGGAACTATTACGCTCGAAGGGGAAACCATCGCTTCTGGATACATCGTCTAATGATGTGAACCTTTGCCTTGCGCTTCGGAAGGATTTTTCCGTTTAGTCCCCGCAGCGGTGAAGGATTCCGACTCTTGAAAGTGGGGAAGGGTAATGAAATCCACTATTCGAATGACATCGGTTACGCTTCTGCTCTTCTGTGCGCTGGCGCTTGGCCTCTCCGCTCTAGCGCAACAATCCGTGCAAACCGGTCTCCGACCACCCGCAGCTTACGACGTCAGCCGCGAAGGTTCGCTGGTCGGTACTGTGGTCAAGTTTGAGGCCGCATCCGCCACTCCCCCGATAGGAGCCCATCTGTTGCTCCAGACGGCTTCCGGACAGATGGACGTGCATGTCGGCAATGCCAAGCTACTCCAGGCCAGCCACCTCTCATTAAACGCAGGCGATTCCGTTCGAATCGTTGGCGAAAACCTGTCTTTGGGCGACACGACGTTTTTCGCCGCGCGCATCGTGCAAAAGGGCACCCAAGCCGTGGCCGTCCGCAATTCGAAAGGTTTTGCTCTTCTTCCCACATCTGCGATGACCCATGACCAGCTCGAAGCACTGCGGGGTGCGCGATGAAACGCCTGGCCCTGGTCTTCGCGGCAGCTGCCGCTCTCTGGAGCGCCGCCTGCAGTGGCGGCTCCGGTAATAACATCACTCCGCCGCCCCCCAACGGCACCTTCACCCTTGCCAGTCTCAGCGGCACCTACGCTTTCGTCACCAACGGCGAAGTGTTCGCCAACGGTGCGGTCACTGCCACTCCCCTCGCGCGAACCGGCAGTTTCATTGCGGACGGGCAAGGTGGCATCAAGGGTGGCGTCGAGGATGTAGCTCAACCCGGCGCTCTCCCGAGCCTGGCGATCCCTATCACCGGCGGCAGCTATACGATAAGCGCAGATGGTCGAGGGACACTCACGCTAAATTTGAATGCAAATGGTGTTGCATCTTCCATCACTTTCGGGATCACCCTGACTTCTGTCTCCGGTGGCCTGCTGATCGATGAGACTTCGACTTCCTCTCAGGCTTCGACCGGCAGCGGAAATTTCATCCAACAAAATACGGCCCTGTGCGCGAGCCCAATGACTTCTGTTGCGGGTCCTTACGTTTTCGACTTTTCCGGGTTCGATGGGGGCGGATTTCCTGCATCTCTAATCGGCGAATACACAGTCAGCGGCGGCGTAATCACCACCGGCTTTACGGATGTGAATGACAACTTCGCTCTCAGCAGTGGGGCGATTACCGGGAGTTTTGGCACGGATGGCGCGAATGCCGCCGGACCGACGCTTTGTGGGCGCGGCTTGGCGCAGATTGCCGGAGCAGCTTACGTGTACTATGTCGTGAGTCCGACACGCGTAAGACTCATCAGCGCGGGCACCAGCGGTTCCATGCTAACCGGCGACGCCATTGCGCAAAGCAATCTTCCGGCCAATGTGAACGCTATCAACGGTGGTTTTGTGTTTATCGCCGCCGGCTCGTCTTCCGCGGGCGGCGGGATCACGCGCATCGGCCGGTTTACTGCCGCCGGCTCGTCTACCCTCACCGATGTCCTCCAGGACACCAACAATTCCGGCAAGTTCTTCCAGACAAATTCCACGACCAGCACAAACATCACGTTTGATCCCACTTTCGGTCGCGGAACCTTCAGCTTCACAGACCCGCAGTTTCCCAGCGCTCCGTCGATCTTCATTTTCTATTTGAGTTCGGCAACCCAAGGCGTAGTTCAGGAAGTGACCGTTTCAAGCGGCGCGCTTGTCGCTGTTGACGATGGCACCCTTGCCGCGCAATCCGGCGGCCCCTTCACCACCAGCAACGTTACCGGTCCTTACGCGCTCAATTGGAGCGGTTTGAGCTTTCAGCAGAACGGCCAGTTTGTCGATGAAGAAGATCTCGTCGGACAGGTCGCCATCTCCAATTTGTTCCTGACAGGCACTTCGGACATTTTTCAATTCACAAACGGCGTACCGGTGACCAACCTCGCGACCGCCGGCAAGATCGCTTTCGCCGGGGATGGCACAGGAGGAGATGGATCGGGGTCCAGTGGACTCCGAAATACCATGCCCATCAGCCTGAACGGTTCTTCGCAGATCCAGTTCGTGATTTACTTCGTGAACCCACAATTGGCTTACTTCACCAATAACAGCAATTCCAGCACGACTCGTATTGTCGCCGGAGTGCTGCAGGCACAGCAGCAGCCCTAGAATTCAACTCGCTCGCAGTTTTTCTGAAGTAGCCCGCCCCGCGGAGTCACCGCTGGGCGGGTTTTATTTTTGCAGCAACTTCTCCACACGCGCCACGTCTTCCGGCACGTCCACGCTTACCGCGTCGTGCTCCACTTCCGCTACGCGGATCTTCCAGCCATTCTCCAGCCACCTCAATTGTTCCAACTGCTCGATGCGTTCCAGTTCTCCTGGCGGCAGTGTCGGATATTCCAGAAGCGCTTCGCGGTCGAACACATACAGCCCGAGATGCTTCAAGTGCCGCGCCAGCACTTTGCTTCCCGTGTCCCGCACCCACGGAATCGGCGCGCGCGAAAAATAAATGGCATTGCCTTCGAAATCCAGCACCGTCTTCACTACGTTCGGATCCATGATATCTGCCGGCGTCTTGATCGGCGTGGCCACCGTAGCAATCGAAGCAGGCGGCTCTTCCAGAAGGGAAGTGACCGCGGTATCCACCGCCGCCGGATCCAGCAACGGCTCATCTCCTTGCACGTTTACGAAGACATCCCCTTCCACGTGCGCGGCCACCTCCGCCACGCGTTCCGTTCCCGTGCGGTGGTCCGAACGCGTCAGGCGCACTTCGCCGCCGAATGCTTCCACTGCTTTCACAATCCGTTCATCATCGGTGGCCACAATTACCTGGTTCACGCGCTGGGCCAGCCTGGCTCGCTCGAACACACGTTGAATCATGGGCTTCCCACCAATCAAGGCCAGCGGCTTGCCCGGCAAGCGCGTCGAACCATACCGTGCTGGGATCACCACCACGACCTTCGCCAAACTCATTTCGTCTCTTACCCCACTCGCGGGGAATAACTTACTTACTCCCCCGGTTTAGCCCAATGGAGGAGTTCCCCTGCGGCGATGCTATCACACGCCATTCGCTCCAGCCGGCGTATCCATATGTGCGATTTTGCACATCCGCGAATTGCGCTTGTTTTCGGGAAAACGAGTGATAGAATTCCCGGGAGTCCCAACCGCGCGGCCGTCCTGGGGATCCAGGATGATGGGGGTGCCGTGAAATGCGATCAGCAGGTTACCGTATTCAGGTCACGGTCTGAGTCAGTTCGTATTCTGATCTATTCCTTCCGTATCGTGCTGGTTGTTTGCCTGTTCGCTTGCCATACGCTTTCACCCGCTGCCGCGCAATCCCTCTCCGACGAAAACAAACCCAAGGAAGCTGTAAAGCAAGATGGAGCCAGGAAGGACGACGTCCGCAGGAATACTCCCGGCATGTCCTTCAAGCCCGGGCAGCTCATGAAGATGGACGTTGACCTTGCCTTGGTGAATGTCACCGTCACCGACCCTTACAACCGCCTGGTCACCGGGCTGGAGCCCGACAACTTTCGCATCTTTGAGGATAACGTCGAGCAGGAAGTGGTTACCTTCTCCGCCGAAGACGTGCCGATTTCCATCGGCGTGATTTTTGATTTCAGCGGCAGCATGTCCAACAAAGTAAGCAAAGCGCGCGAGGCCGCCATCCAGTTCTTCAAGACTGCCAACCCACAGGATGAATTCTTTCTGGTCAGCTTCAACGAGCGCGCGGAGCTGACCAGTTCGTTCACCAACAGCGTCGAAGATCTGCAGAGCCGGATGATGCTCACGGCTCCCAAGGGCCGGACCGCGCTGCTTGACGCGCTTTATCTCGGCCTCAGTGAGATGAGGGGTGCACACAACGCCAAACGCGCCTTGCTCATCCTATCGGATGGAGGCGATAATCATAGTCGCTACAACGAAAGCGATATCAAGCGGTTGGTGAAGGAAGCGGATACCCAGCTCTATGCGATCGGCATATTCGATCCGCTCGGCCTTCGCAATCGCACCACGGAAGAGCTCAACGGCCCCTCGCTTCTGAGCGAAGTTACGGAAATGACGGGCGGCCGGGTCTTTGGAGTTGAAAAGCTGGAAGAGCTTCCGGACATTGCTTCGAAAATCGGCATGGAGCTGCGAAATCAATATGTCCTCGGCTATCGACCAAGCAACAAGGCTCATGACGCGCGCTGGCGCAAGGTCAAAATCAAATTGCGCGCACCCAAGGGACTTCCTCCCCTCAGCGTCTATTCAAAGACAGGATATTACGCTCCCAGCCACTAACTTTCGGGTTCGAGCATTTTCTGCCATGCGAAAACTTTCTCTCCCTTTCTTCGCACTATTTTTGCTGGCTACCACAGCCTTGGGACAAATCCCCCTGCCCGGACCGCCGCCACCGCCGCCTCCTCCTGGCGCGGCGACGAACTCTGGCAAGCAGGGCGCCGGAATCAAGGTGGATGTTAATCTGGTCGTCCTTCACACTTCGGTTCTCGACGACCGGGGACGGTTCGCGGACGGCTTGAAGCAGGATAATTTTCGCGTGTTCGAGGACAAGGTTGAACAAAAGCTTTCTGTCTTCAAGCGCGAGGACGTCCCCGTCAGTATGGGTCTGGTCATTGATAACAGCGGTAGCATGCGTGAGAAGCGTCCACGCGTGAATGAAGCAGCTCTGACGCTCGTACAAGCCAGCAACCCGCGCGACGAAGCGTTCGTCGTCAATTTCAATGACGACTTCTATCTCGATCTGGATAAGGATTTCACCAGCAGCATACCGGAGTTGAAGGAAGCTTTGGAGCGGATTGATTCCCGAGGTAGCACCGCGCTTCGCGATGCCATCATCGGCTCACTGGATCATCTCAAAAAAGGCACCAAGGACAAGAAGGTATTGCTCGTAGTCACCGACGGCGAAGACAATGCCAGCCACAACTCACTGGAAAAAACGCTTCGCGAAATTCAGAAAACCGACACGGTGATCTACACCATCGGCCTCCTCAGCAGTGAGGGCAAGAAAGAAGCCAAGCGTGCCAAAAAGGTTCTCCAGGAAATTGCGGCGGCCTCCGGCGGCGTCGCTTACTTCCCGGAAAGCGTCGACGACGTTCACAGCATCTGCGAACAAGTGGCGCACGACATCCGCAATCAATACATCCTCGCCTATTATCCTACGAATGCGCGCCGCGACGGCTCTTTCCGTGCCGTAAACGTGGACGTGATCCCTCCGCGTGGCCGTGGCAAACTCACCGCGCGCACACGTAACGGCTACTACGCCCCCGGCTCCCCCACTACGGCCACCGGTAACTGACGATTTTCCTGTTTTGCCGATGCGGGGTACGTTACATCGTGCCCTTTAGTATTTCAGTTGTGTGAGTCGCCTGCTACTGAGGCTTTGGCAGCTGCAGAATCATTCCGCCGCCCTGTCCCGTTTGCACCGTCGGCAACTGGCCGTTCCACTTGTCGATCAGCGCGCGATTGTTTTCAATCCGCCGTAACTCCAACAGTTGCGGAGTCAGCGAATTCTGCCGGATGCGATTGGCATCCGCTTCGCCCTGAGCGCGCGTTACAAGCGATCTGGCGTCGCCCTCGGCCTCCGCGATTTTCTTTGCGGCTTCCGCCTGCGTCGTTGCCAGTTCGTTTCGAGCTCGTTCCGCTTGTTGAATCGCTTGGGCCTTCGCGGTAATTGCCGTGGCGATTACCGTCGGCACGCGCGGCGCGCCGATAAAGCCGAATTGCTGCACGCCCACGCCCACCGGCGAAAGTTTCTGCTCGATTTTCGTCTCGACTTTGCCCAGAAACTCCGCTTTTTTCTCGCCGTAGATATCTTCCACCACATACGTGGAAGCTACTTCGTTCAGCGAGTTGCGTACCACGTCGCGCAGAATTCCGTGCGTAAACATCTCCATGTCCGATACGCGGTATTTCACGTAGAAGTCCGGCACTTTCGAAGGCTCGATCGCATACGAGAGCGAAACGTCCACGAAGATTTCCATTCCTTCCTTGGAATTGAAGCCCATCTCTTCGTTGATGGGATGTCCTTCGTTGGTGTCTTTAGTCCATTTCACCGTCTGCACGTAGGTGGGGAATTCAATAATCTGCGTGCTCAAGGGCGAATACACAACCCAGCCGGTGCGCACAGGTATTTCCGACGCTCCGCGCTGCTTGCCGGCAAGGTTAATCTCCACACCCACGTGTCCTGCCTCGATGCGCGTCACGCGGAGGAGAAAAACTCCCAGCAGAAGCACGACAACGAGAACACCGACGGCGATGGCCGCAAACGTCAGCGCCGGGCCACCACGCTTCATTTCAAATGCACCTTCGTCACGTCCACCACCCTTCCTGAACATATCCATCACAATCCTCCCTCGTCTCAATGAACATGCGATCTAGGTATCCAGTGTATGGTCTCACGCATAAGGAAGTCGTGATGGAGCTAATCCGCTGGTCCACTCATTTCCGGCGTGTGAATGCAGAGAGATCCGTGGGATCTGAAGGAGCGCTACGAATAGGAATGGTACGAATCTCGCCCAAAAAGCTCTTTCCGTGCGGAATTGTTCCGCCGAAATTTTCAGCGATGGTCTCGCCCATGTCCGCGAGGGTAGAGCGGACTCCAAGATTTGCTCCGGCCCCGCTGCCGGGCGAGTAGGCGAGAATCGGAACGTACTCGCGCGAGTGGTCGGTAGTCGGCCAGCGCGGATCGGGATCGCAGCCGTGGTCGGCGGTGATCATCAGGAGGTCGGAAAAACTTAGCAACGGTAAGAAATCCGCCACCCAGAGATCGAATTCTTCGAGCGATTTCGCAAATCCTTCAACGTCTTTGCGGTGGCCATACAGCATGTCGAAATCCACCAGGTTGCAGAAAATCAGGCCGCTCGTGCGCTCGCTGGCGGCTACGGTCAGCTTTTCCATGCCGTCGACGTTGCCTTTCGTGGTGACGTACTCGTTGACCCCGCGGCCATTGTAGATGTCGTGAATTTTGCCGATGCCAAAGACGCGCACTCTGCACTCGGCGAGGACGTCCATCAACATGGGTCTTGGCGGATCGACGGCGTAATCGTGCCGTCGCGTGGTGCGCACGAAGTTTCCCGGAGTGCCGGTGAAGGGCCGGGCAATTACTCTTCCGACGCGATGGGGGCCGTCCAGCAGTTTTCGGGCGATTTCACACATGCGATAGAGCTCAGCGATCGGAACAATGTCTTCATGCGTGGCGATCTGAAACACGCTGTCTCCTGACGTGTAAACGATGGGTTTGCCAGTCCGAACGTGCTCTTCACCCAGTTCCTTGATGATTTCCGTTCCCGATGCCGGCTTATTCCCAATGGTTTTTCTGCCAATCGCCTTTTCGAACTCTTCGATCAACTCCTTGGGGAATCCATTCTTGTAAACAGGAAAGGCTTGATCCAGCCATACTCCTGCCATTTCCCAGTGTCCTGTCGTGGTGTCTTTTCCTGGTGAGCGGGTTGCTCCTTTTCCATAGGCCCCGAGTGGAGCCGCCGCCGGAGTCTGGAATTTCAGCGGCGCGATATTAGCGAGTCCGAGCCGAACCAGGTTGGGGATTTTCAGGGGACGGGATTCCGCGATGTGCCCCAGAGTGCTTCGTCCGACGTCGCCATAGTCGGCCGCATCGGGAAGTTCGCCAATTCCCACACTATCCAGCACGATCCAGAAAATTCTTTCGAATTCGTGCATCATTTGACTCCTCTCCCCCGTTGCCGTGGGTCTTTACCTGTTTCGAGCGTAGTCGCTGGGACCGGTTTATGCCAGCGCCGGATGCTCGTCGATCTGCGCAGTTCTTACTATCCCCTGCGTTGTTGTACAGTGTATTCCATCAGCGGGTGAACTATTTTCCTTCGACATGCGTAGTACAGGATAGTGGAGGTGTGCGGTGGCCCAGGACGACAATCCGAGAAGAGTTTCTCTCGTTTTTCCCATCATTCTTATCACTGTTGGCGTTCTGTTTCTGCTGCGCACGTGGCGCCCGGCTTTTGACCCGGTTCCCATTCTATGGACGTATTGGCCGCTCATCCTTATCCTGATCGGCCTCGGCAAGATTTGGGACAACGCGAGGAGAAGCCGGAACCCTAACGCACCTGCTGGAGTTTCCGTCGGTGCCACCCTGGGCACGCTGGCGTTTGTGCTGATCATCGTCATTCTTTTATGGCATGGACGCGGTTTTCCGCGCAGGCATGAATCCTTTGCCGCGACGAAGCATATTGCGCAAACGGTGGAGCTTAAGGATGCAAAATCGATCAACGCAAAACTGGAGATGGGCGCGGGTCAATTGACCATTAACAGCGGGGCAATGCGTGTGATGGATACGGACTTTACGTATACCGATTCGTATGACGAGCCTCGCGTGGATTACAGCGTGACCGGCGGCGTCGGCAATCTCAACATTACGCAGGGCTCCCGCTCCGTGCACATGGGCCGTTCGCAAAACGATTGGAACTTGCATTTCAGCAAGGACATCCCGCTGGAACTGAAAATCGATATGGGGGCGGGGCAGGGAAATCTTCATCTTCGGGATGTGCCTTTGACACGCCTAGATTTGAATATCGGCGCGGGGCAGGTCGATGTCGATCTGACGGGGGATCGCAGAACCGATCTGACCGCGGATATCGAGGGTGGCGTGGGTCAGGCGAGCATCCGTTTGCCGAAAAATGTCGGCGTGATCGCGGAAGCATCAGGTGGAATAGGCTCCATCGAAGTGCATGGACTGAAGCACAGTGGCGGCTCTTATACCAACGAGGCTTACGGAAAATCCCCCACGACAATTCGCCTGAAAGTAGAGGGTGGCATTGGTCAGATCGTTTTGAGCGAAGAGCTCTGAGGCCGGCTTTTCTCAGACATTCCCATTTTGATGCGCGACCTCAAGTTTGCCCTGATTTGACGACAGCCGTATAATTGGAAGTTTAGGCAGTGCTCATGAATCGCGCTGTCTAGGCTTCCCCTTGGCGACCAAAGAGATTACCCGCACAACCACGAATGTAGGCCCGGAGCAGGAGTCCATCCGCGTCCGCGGTGCCCGCGCGCATAACCTCAAGAATATCAGCGTGGACATTCCGCATGACGCAATCACGGTGGTCACCGGCGTCAGCGGCTCTGGAAAATCTTCGCTCGCTTTCGACACGATTTACGCGGAAGGGCAGCGTCGTTACGTGGAGTCGCTCTCGGCGTATGCGCGGCAATTTCTCGAGCGTATGGAAAAGCCGGACGTGGACGAAATCTCCGGGATCGCGCCGGCGGTAGCGATCCGGCAAAAAAATTCCACGCGGAATCCGCGGTCGACCGTGGCGACAGCCACAGAAATTTACGATTATCTGCGGTTGCTGTTTGCGCGGTGCGGGCAGACGTTTTGTATCAAGTGCGGTGCGCAGGTTCGCAGGGACAGTCCGGACGAAATTGCGACGCGAATTCTGGAGCTCTCCCCGGGGCGCCGGTTTTATGTTCTGCACCAGCTGCGAATCGGGGGGCCGGCTGCGACTGGTCCGAAACGAGGCGCGAAGAAGGCCACCGCTCCTGCTCCAGAGGTTCTTCGCCAAGCGCTCAGCGATTTGCAAAAACGCGGATTCAATCGGCTTTATCAGGAGGGGAGAATTCACGAATTCTCTTCTCCTGAGACGTTGCTCGATGTGGATTTTTCGAAACCAGTATATGTGCTTGTCGATCGGCTGGCGGTCAACCCGGAGTCGCGCGCGCGGCTGGTGGATTCGATCGAAATCTGCTATCGGGAGGGGCAGGGCGAAGCGATTCTTGAATTCGTCGCGGATGGCTCGGGAAATTCCGCGGAGCGGCTAACCTTCAACGAGCGATTCGAATGCAAGAATGACGGCATGCTTTACCAGGAGCCGGAGCCGCGATTATTTTCGTTCAATAATCCTTACGGTGCTTGCCCTCGCTGTCAGGGATTCGGAAACACCATCGACTTCGACCTGAACCTTGTGGTTCCAGACCCCAGCAAGTCTTTCGATGACGGAGCTATCGAGCCGTGGACCAAACCGCGTTATCGCGTCCTTTTTCAGGACGCAAAAAAGTGGGCACGCGGACGTGGAATCCCGACCAATGTGCCCTGGCGGCAACTCACAGCGGAACAGCGCCGGCTGATTCTGGAGGGTGATCCGGAAAACGGCTATCAAGGCGTGAAGGGTTTCTTCGCCTGGCTCGAGCGCAAGAAATACAAACTTCATGTACGTGTGTTCCTCAGCCGCTTCCGCGGATATGCGACGTGCCCGGATTGCGGCGGCACTCGCTTGCGCGCGGAAGCCCGCGCGGTTCGCGTGTCGGGAAAATCGATCACCGAAGTTTGCAAGTTCACGGTGAAGGAAGCGCGTATCTTTTTCTCGACGATGGAACTCTCCGACGCGCAGCTCAAAATCGCGGACAAGATTCTCGAGGAGATTCGAATGCGACTGCAATTCCTCGATGAAGTCGGCCTTGACTACCTGACGTTGGATCGCTTGACTTCTACGCTTTCCGGCGGAGAGTCGCAGCGGATCCAGCTGGCGACTTCGCTCGGCTCTCATCTGGTTGGCGCGCTGTACGTGCTCGACGAGCCCTCGATCGGGCTCCATCCGCGGGATACGCAGCGGCTTATCGATATTTTGAAATCACTGCGGGATCTGGGGAACACCGTGCTCGTCGTGGAACACGACCCCGATACAATTCATGCGGCCGATTACGTGATCGATCTCGGGCCGGGCGCCGGTGAGCTGGGCGGAAAATTGCTTTTTGCTGGTTCGTACGACGCGATGCTGGACGAACACAAATCGTTGACGGGGCGCTACCTGAGTGGTGAGTTGCGGATTCCGGTGCCCAACGTGCGGCACAAGCCTAATGGGAAAGTGCTGCGGCTGTTTGGCGCGAGCTTGCACAATCTGCAAGATCTGGACGTGATGATCCCCTTGGGCACGCTTGTGGTAGTCACGGGTGTCAGCGGTTCCGGAAAGTCCACGCTCGTTCACGATGTTTTGTACAAAGCGCTGGCGGCCAAGCGTATCGGCGGCAGCGTCAAGGAATTCTGCGACCGGCTTGAAGGTGACGGTGAGATTCGCGAAGTGATCATCGTGGACCAATCGCCAATTGGGCGCACTCCGCGTTCGAATCCGGCGACCTACCTGAAGGCTTTTGACGCAATCCGCGAGGTATTTGCGGATACGCCGGATGCCAAGCGGCGCGGCTACGCGGCGGGTCATTTCTCGTTCAATGTTCCGGGCGGGCGGTGTGAAACCTGCCAGGGCGATGGCACGGTTACGGTGGAAATGCAGTTTCTGGCGGATGTGGAGCTGATTTGCGAAGAGTGCCGAGGTACGCGGTTTAAAAGTGGTGTGTTGGAAGTGCGCTACCACGGCAAAAATGTTCATGATGTGCTGCAACTGACGGTGCGGGAAGCACTAGCTTTCTTCGTAAACGTGCCGAAGATCGTTTCTAAACTCCGGGTCCTCAATGAAATCGGACTAGGCTATCTGCGATTGGGGCAGTCCGCCACGACGCTTTCCGGAGGAGAAGCGCAGCGCCTGAAGCTTGCGGCGCACCTGACGCGCACGGACAACCAAGGCATTCTTTATATTCTGGACGAACCCACCACCGGATTGCACTTCGACGATATTGCCAAGCTACTCAGCGCGTTCCGAAAGCTATTGGAAGGTGGTGCGTCGCTCCTGGTCATCGAGCACAACCTCGACGTGATCAAATCCGCGGACTGGGTGATCGATCTGGGGCCGGAAGGCGGCGACCAGGGTGGAAAAATCATTGCCACTGGTACGCCGGAACAGGTTGCGCGCAATACGCAATCGCACACCGGGCGCTATCTCGCCCGGGTTTTGAACGGCAACGGGCAGGCAAAGCGCACAACGAACGGCGCATCGAAACCGGCAGGCCCTTCAGCTACAATTCCGAATGGAGCCAAGAATTCTCCGGGCGAACCATGATGCATCCTGTAGTTCGCAAAGCTGGCTTATTTGCTGCACGCTTCGGGATGATCGTTCTGTCTTTCGTCTTGCCGCTATTTCTTGCGACCGTGCCCGCTGTTCGAACCATTGCTTATGCTCAGGACTCCTCAAAAGCCAAGCCGGCCGGACAATCCAGGTCTCAGAAAATTGCAAATCCTCTGAACGACCTCCTTGGAGAAGCGCAGCGCGACATCGACAAAAACGATTTCGAAGCGGCCATTTCACCGTTGCAGAAAGTCATCGCCGACCAACCGGATTTTGCTTACGCGCATTTTCAGCTTGCTTACGTGTATACAGCTCTGAAGAAAACGGACGAGGCGCGCGCCGAGTACGAACGCACTCTCTCCATTGATCCGAAAATGACGGAGGCGTATCTGGACCTGGGTATTCTTCTCCTCGACAAGGATCCTGCCGCCGCAGTAGCCCCGCTCACTAAGGCGGCCGAGCTTCTTCCGGCGCAGAGCCGTCCGCACTTTCTCCTGGGAGTCGCGCTGGAGCGCAGTGGCAATCTGAGTGCCGCGGTGACGGCATTTGAAAATGCCGTGGTGCTCGACCCTCAGAATCTCGACACGCTGTTGCATCTCGCAGACACCTATCTGGCTTTGAACCGTCCTGCCAATGCGGAAACAAAGTTCCGCAGCGCGCTGGAGCGCCAACCGCAGGATCCGCGCACGTTGCTTGGCCTGGCGCGCAGTCTCGACTCCCAGAAAAAGCCGGATGCCGTGGAGGCATACCAGAAATACCTTGCCGCACAGCCTTCCGACACCGTAGCTCGGGCGCGTCTCGTGCACCTGCTCCTGGAGCAGAACCAATTCGACGCGGCGTTCGCCGAACTCAATCGCACGGATACCGGAAAGCCTTCGCTCGAATTGCTGAAGCTGCGCGCCGACATCCAGATCGGCCAAAAAAAATGGGACGACGCCATCGTCACTCTGCGGCAGGCCGTAGCTTTGGCTGCTGGCGATGCGGAACTCCACGGTGGGCTTGGGCGGACGTACATACAGAAGCGCGATTTCGCCAATGCCGAAAAAGAGCTTCGTGTGGCGTTGCGTCTGGATGCCAAGAACCTCGTTTACTGGAAGGATCTTAGCACCACGTTTTATCTGGCCGGGAACTATTCGGCTACCCTGGTTGCGCTGGATGAGATTGCAAAAGCGGAGCAACCCAGCGCGGGCACGTGGTTTATCCGCGCACTTTGCTACGATAAGCTGAACCAGCCGAAGCCCGCGCTGGAGGCTTATCAAAAGTTTCTCGAGTTGAATCAGGATAAGAATCCAGACCAGGTATGGCAGGCAGAACAGCGCAGCAAAGTGTTGAGAAGGATGCTGGAGCAAAAAAGGTGACGGATTGAAGGCCCACGGGCGATCTTTGGGAACATTGGGAGGCCTGGCGTTTTTGCTTTTGGTGTTGCCTCTCTGCGCCAAAGGGCAAGAGCTGAAAGATTTGCAGGCCCAGTTCGATAAAGAATCAAATGCAGTTCACAAGGCTAAAATGCTCAATCGGCTTGGTGAGGCGCAATTTGCGGAGGTACGCCGTGCAGAAAGGGCCGGCGATAGTAGCATCGTAGGCCTGACGCTGGAAAAATATCGCGACAATGTTCGTGCAGCATTCGACTCGTTGAAGAAACAGCATCCCGATGCGGAAAAACAGCCGAATGGTTATCGGCATCTCGAGATTGAGCTGCGGAAGGGAATTCGTGAAGTCAAAGAAAGCCTGCTCATTGCGCCCGAACCTTATCAGCCTCCGCTGGAACTCGTTCGTCTGGACCTGTTGGCCATGGATGACGAGCTGCTGAAATTGCTCTTTCCACTCCGTCCGCTGAACCAGAAATCGCCCCTGCCACAACCGGAGAAGCAGCCATGAAATTAGCCTCGATCGTTTTCGTTTTTTTTGTATTGGCACTTCCAGTCGTTGCCCATGCGCGAACTGAGCAGCAGAAGGATTATCTTTCAGCTCTCGAAGCGGACAAAATTCGGGACGCCGAAACGGTCAACGAGCGCATAAAACTATTTCTTACGTTTGCCGATGATCGGCTGAAGAAATTTCAGTACGAGCTGGAGCACCCCTCCTCGAACCGCCATGCGGACATGCTGAATTCGATGCTGAACGCTTATGTCGGCTGCGTGGACGACGCGGCGGACCTGATCCAGCTGGGCATCGAAAAGCAGGACAATATCCGTGTGGGAGTCGACCTGATGGCCACGCGGACCAAGGAATTCCTGGTCATCCTGGAGAAGCTGGCCGCGGGAGGCGCGGAGATCGATATCTACAAGGAAAATCTTGACGACGCAATCGAGGGCACGCGAGACGCCATGAACGAAGCAGAAAAAGCCAAGAAAAAAGTCGCGCCTCCACCCGTGCGGAGAAAAAATTAGCCCTTGAGTGAAGAGGCGAAAACGATGGAGCGGGGAGGCCAAAAGAGTTCTCTGGTGCCAGGAGGTGGGTCGCTCTTTCAGCGCGTTTTTACACGGCTCGGTTGTGAGGGACGGCCTCCGCGGTTCCGCGTCGAGTTCTACCCGTACTCCAGCCTGGTGCTGACCATTCGACGGCGCGAGGAGGTCGTGTACGTGCGCTTCTCCGATCTCTTGCGGCGCGCTTCTGGCACCGTGCTGGAGGGAGCGGCGGCACTACTGCTTGCACGGGTCTACCGCCGCAAGGCCCCACGCGCTCTCGTCGAACCATATCTGGAATATGCACGGAGCGACCGCACTCGCACGCGCATGAACCGCATGCGCCGCGGGCGTGTGCGGTTAGCGGCAACAAATCCTCGCGGAGAGCATTTCGATCTCGAAAAACTTTTCGATCATTTGAATGCGGACTATTTTGGCGGAAACTTGCAGCGGCCGCACATTGGCTGGAGCGTGAAAAACTGGCGGCGGCAATTCGGCTGCTATGATCCCGGGCCGAATCAAATTCTATTGAACCGCCGCATGGACCGGCCGGGAGTACCGCAATTTGCGGTGGAATATGTCCTGTTTCACGAGCTGCTGCATGTGAAACATCCGACGCGCCGCTCCGGATGCAGCCTGGTTTCGCATTCGAAAGAATTTCGTGAAGAAGAAAAGCGCTTCACGCAATTCGAACGCGCCCGGCGAGTCCTCGACCGCCTGGCGCGCTAGCCCTGCGGAACCTGCTTCAAAATTACCTCTTCTCTTTTTCTTTTGCGACTTCCTTGTAGAGTTTTTCGATTTTCTTCCTGATTTTGTCGCCATCTTCCGCGTGGGGATAGAGATCAAGGTAGCGCTGATATGATTTGATAGCCTGCTTCTTCAACCCCTTTTTTTCCTGGGCTTCACCCAGGAACCGAAAGGGAATGGCGTAACCCGGTTTAGCCAGTGTGGCGTCTTGGAAGCGATCAATCGCCGCGTCCACATCGCCTTTATGCATGTAGTATTGCCCGACCTCCAGGTCTTTTTCGGCTCGTAAGGGATCCCAGGTTGGCTGGTCGGGCGCATTCTGGGTAGCGTTGTCCTTGTTCGGCTTGACAGGAGCTTTTGGCGGAGGAGCATCTTGTTGGTCCGCGGGCTTCGACGCGGAATCCCCGGGAGGATTCTGTGCGCGGGCCTGGAAGTACGCAAAAAACAGTGAAGCGATCACGAAGATGAGAATTGGTTTGGTGAATCTCATACCTAAACGGAGGCTCTCCCTGTTCTCCGATTCCCTCTAGTATGATGGAAGTTGTCTGGCGATTGAAGTGTTCCGCGCAACGCTCTCATGGAACCCCGCGAAAAAGCCGCTCAGCTCCCGGAAACGCCAGGTGTCTACCTTTTCAAAGACGCTGGCGGCACGGTGCTCTATGTGGGCAAGGCCCGCAACCTGCGCAGCCGCGTGCGCTCTTATTTCCTGGAATCGCGCTGGATCGACGCCAAGACCGGTTCGCTGGCCCGCGAGATTGCCGATTTGGAAACCATCGTTGTCGACAATGAGCGCGAAGCGCTGGCGCTGGAACACAACCTAATCAAGCAGTACCGCCCCAAGTTCAACGTGGTTCTCCGCGACGATAAAACCTATCCATACATCAAGTTCACCGCGGGAGAGAAATATCCGCGCGTTTATTTCACTCGCCGCATCAAGAAGGATGGATCGCTCTATTTCGGCCCGTATTTTCCGGCCAGTCTTGCCCGGCGTATTCTTCATTTCATTCACAAGCGCTTTCTGGTTCCTTCCTGCACGGTGGACTTGACGCGCAGCCACCCTCGGCCGTGTCTGCAGTACTACATTAAGAGGTGCCTTGGGCCGTGCGTCGCGGGTTTGACGACCGACGATCGTTATGCGGAAGCTGCCCACGATGCGCGGCTGTTTCTGGAAGGCCGACGCCACGATTTGATTCGAAGTTTGGAACAGCGGATGTCCACCGCTGCGGAAAAGGAGCTGTTCGAGCAGGCCGCAGCTTTTCGCGACTTGCTTCGCACCCTGGAAGATATCGAAGAGCGGCAACGCATCGCTTCCGCGCAGGGCGATGACACCGACGTGCTTGCTTTTTATGCCGAGCCACCACTGGTAGCCGCGAATCTTTTTCATTTGCGGGGAGGCCGCGTCGTCGATCGCCGGGAATTCTATTGGGAGGATCTTGAGGAGTTTGACGCGCAGGAATTTGTGACTTCTCTTTTGAAGCAGCTCTATCTGGAAGCGGAGTATCTGCCGAAAGCGATCCACGTCTCCGCGGATTTCGAGGACCGCGAGCTGCTGGAAGAGATGCTCACGGAACGCGCGGGGCACAAGGTGGAAATCCTTACCCCCCAGCGCGGCAGCAAACGGGCTTTTCTGGACCTGGTCGAAAATAACGCTAGGCATTCGTTCGAACAGCGATTCCGTGTGCTGAAGCCGAGTTCGAAAGCTATTGGCGAGGCATTGCAGATCACGCTGAACCTGGCGGAAGAGCCGAAGCGCATCGAGAGCTTTGATATTTCGCACATCCAAGGAACGGACACGGTCGCCTCGATGGTGGTTTGGGAAAACGGTCGGATGAAAAAATCGGACTATCGCAAATTTATTATTCGGGGTGATGAGAACGCGAACGGGAATTCTCTAATGCAAAACGACGATTTTGCCAGCATGCGGGAAGCGGTCACGCGCCGGTATCGGCGGGTACTGGAAGAGAAGAAGGAATTACCCGGGCTAATCCTAATCGATGGAGGCATCGGCCAATTGCACGCTGCGGCACAGGCCCTTGACTCGCTGCAGATCATCAATCAGCCGCTGGCCAGCATCGCGAAAAAAGAGGAAATTCTCTATGTTCTCGGCCAGGAGGATGAACCTATCGTTTTGGAGCGGCACTCGCCGGTGCTTCACCTAATTCAGCAAATCCGCGACGAAACCCATCGATTCGCGGTTAGCTTCCATCGGCAGCGTCGTGGGAAGCGGCAGACAGAAACGGCGCTGAACGATATTCCAGGCGTCGGGCCCTTGACCGCGCAAAAACTCTTGAAAGAGTTTGGAAGTGTTGCCAATATTCGTCGTGCTGGCGTTGAGAAACTGAGCGGCGTGGTATCGCGCAAGAACGCCGAAAAGATTTTGGCGCACCTCGCGGGCGGGGGCGGATAGGCGGCATTAACCATTGTAAGCAATGCATACTGGTTAGCCCGCATTGCACCCGACTTGGCGCTATGCTACGGTTTCTTTGGAGGTTGCTATGGCTGACAATGTTGGTTCCAAAGTGACGTATTTCCTCGTAGGGCTTGGAGTGGGCGCTCTCGTAGGGATTCTTTTCGCGCCAAAGTCGGGCGAAGACACACGCGATTTTCTTGCGAAGAAGGCCGATGAGGGCAAGGATTTTGCCCAGCGCAAAGCTCGTGAATTGCGTGAGCGCGCGGATGAATTGATCGAGCGGAGCAAGGAAGTTGCGGTGCGGAAAAAGGATTCCATCTCGGCAGCCGTTGAAGCCGGGCGCGAAGCCTATTTGCGCGAATCAAAGTCGTAAGGTCTCAGTAGGGCTGTAGCACGGGGTTCCGCTTCCAAGTGGGGCGGGTGGGGCGCCTATGCAATTCTGGCTCGAATTTTTCAGCATCATTGCGGCAATCGCTCTGGTTGTGCAAGTCGTGATGCTATCGCTTTTGTTTTTTCAGATGCGGCGCACGTCGGAGAACGTCAATCGGTTGGTCGGCGATCTGCAGACGCGCGTCGGACCCATCCTTACACGTGTGCAGATTCTTCTGGACGATACGCAGCCAAAGATCTCCACAATGGTATCGGACGCATCGCACATCGTTTATCTGGCCCGCGGACAGGCGCAAAAGGTTGATCGCGTGCTGACGGATGCGACGGATCGGCTGCGCGGCCAGCTCGTGCATGCCGACCGAATCCTGACCGGGACGCTGGAAGCGGTTGAGGATGCGGGCATGAAGTTCAAGCACAGCTTTTGGCGTCCGGTCCAGAAGGCTTCGGCGTTGGTGCAGGGAATTAAGGTGGGCCTCGATCTTTTGCGTTCGCGGCGCAAGAATGGTCCCCGTGGCGATGAACCGCGCGAACAGCAGGAAGAAGAGCTTTTTATCTAATCCGCGTTAGCAGATCCAGCCGCCGCCGAGGACGCGATCTCCGTCATAAAAAACAGCCGCTTGTCCCGGCGTAATGGCGCGCTGGGGCGAATCAAACGTTACACGCACGCGCTTCGCATCGAGTGGCTCAATCACTGCAGGCGCAGGCTCGTGTTTGTGGCGGATTTTTACGCTGGCGCACACGGCTGCTTCCGGCTTATCGCACGACACCCAATTCACATCATCGATTTCAAAGGTCGTTGTGCGGAGAACGCTGTCGTCACCGACCACGACACGGTTCTGTTTCTGGTCGATCGAAAGCACGTATAGCGGCTTGCCTACTGCAAAGCCAAGGCCTTTGCGTTGCCCGACCGTAAACTCATGGACGCCGTTGTGGCGTCCGATAACTTCGCCGGCCTCCGTTACGATTTCACCTGAGCCGCCTTGCAACGAACTTCCACTTTCACGGGAGTAAGCCTGAATGAATTGTACGTAATTGCCGTTGGGCACGAAGCACAACTCCATACTCTCCGGCTTTTCCGCGACGGGCAGCTGGGCGCGGCGGGCGACCTCGCGAACTTCCTCTTTGGTCAGTTCGCCGAGAGGAAATTCGCTGCGCGATAGCTGCTCCTGTGATAAACCCCACAGGAAATAGGATTGATCCTTGCTCTCGTCGCGCGCGCGCAAGAGTTCCCATCGGCCAGTTTCTTCGTTCTTTCGAATGCGCGCGTAGTGGCCGGTGGCGAGGCGCTCGGCCCCGATCTGACGCGCCATGCGCAGCAGTGGTTCAAACTTCACGTCGGTGTTGCAGTTGGTGCACGCGATAGGCGTGCGGCCTGAAAGGTACTGCTCGACGAACGGGCGCACCACGCGTTCTTCAAATTGCGCTTCAAAATTCACCACGTAGTGCGGAAACTTCAAGTGTTGCGCCACGGCTTTTGCGTCGTAGACATCGTCGAGCGAGCAGCAACGGTGTTGCGCGGGGCCCTCGCCCTGTAGTTCCGGCAAACGGCGCTGGTTCCAGAGCTGCATCGTTAATCCGACGACCGGCCGCCCTTGTTCCTGGAGCAAGGCGGGAACAGTAGAAGAATCCACTCCGCCGGACATCGCGACAGCGACGAGTCCACTCTGGATTTCAGAGCGCTCGGGGAGTGTGTCGAATTGGGTGGTAGCGGCCATGTTCACCATACCAGTTTAGCGGAATTTGCCCATGCATGCAGGGTACACGCTTTACAAGGCCAGAAGTGATCGTCGCACTACCCATGAACTGCAGACTTCTGATACGTGGGAGAAAGTTCGCGTAGCTGGGCGACGGCGGCGGGTACGACTTGGAGTGCAAACTCGATTTCCGGTTCGGTGGTGTGCCGGCCGAGGCTGAAGCGTAGGCTGGCGCGAGCTTCTTCCGGCGGCAAACCGATAGCGGTTAGAACATGCGAGGGCTCCACCGCGCCAGAGGAACACGCAGCGCCGGTTGAGCAGGCGAGGCCCTTCAAATCCAGTGCAATGAGCAAGGCTTCGCCTTCGACGCCGGGAAAGATGATGTTCGTAGTGTTGGGCGTGCGTGGGGAAGCACCACCGTTCACGCGAGATTGCGGGACGCGCTGCAACAGACCCTGCTGCAATTTGTCACGCAAGGCAGAGACGCGCCTGGCGTCTTCTTTGAGTAACTTATGCGCGACTTCCGCGGCCTTGCCGAGTCCCACGATGCCAGCTACGTTTTCCGTGCCGGGGCGAAACCCGCGCTGATGATGCCCGCCGTAGAGAAGCTGGCGCAGCCGGGTCCCGCCACGAATATAAAGAGCCCCGATGCCCTTGGGAGCGTAGAACTTGTGGCCGGAGAGAGAAAGCAGATCGACCTGCAGCTCGTTCACGTCAATTGTTACTTTGCCAGCGGACTGCACCGCATCGCTGTGGAAGTAGATCTCACACTCCTCGGCGATGCGGCCCACTTCTTCGAGCGGCTGCAGTGTGCCCAGCTCGTTGTTCGCATGCATCATTGTAATCAGCACGGTTTCCGGCCGCAGCGAATGCCGCAATTCCTCCAGATCAATACGCCCCTCGCGATCAACCTTCAGATAAGAAATAGCCACGCCTTCTTTTTCCAGCGCCTCGCAGGCATTCAGGACCGCCTCGTGCTCGATGGCGGTGGTGATGACATGCTTGCCGATTTCTCCAGATCGAGCAGCCAGGATTGGCTGCGCCAAAATCCCGAAAATGGCGTGATTGTCAGACTCGGTGCCACCACTGGTGAAAACGATCTCTTGAGCACGCGCGCCGATCAATGCCGCAACTTGCTCGCGCGCCGTTTCGACCGCCGCCCTGGCACGCTGCCCTGGCGTGTGGATGGACGCCGCATTTCCAAACTCCCCGCCGAAATACGGCAGCATTGCTTCGAGCACTTCAGGCTCGACCGGCGTCGTAGCGTTGTAATCAAGATAAACGCGGTTCATGGCAATGTTTTAAGCATATCAGGGGACAGACGGAAGTGGCGAGAGGGGCTCGCAGGATGGAGAAGTTGCCCGAGGTTGCCTCGCCGAAGCCCGAGGAGAGAGCGTCCGAGAAAGAACCCTAAAGTTCTGTGGTCGCGTCCTGCGTTCCGTTTGCGGGCTGCGATCGGAAGCGCCAGTTGAACAGGTTGCTGGTGTACAACGCGATACAAAGAAGGTTGGCCGGTACGAAGCCGAACTGCGCCGTGCGTATGCCGATAACGCAGACCACCGCGCTATTGATTCCCGCGACGACCCATCCCTGCCAAAGCTTCTTGCCAATCAGCACGGTGGCGAGCACAGTCAAAATGCAAGACAGGTAATCGAGGCGAATAATGTGGAGCATATTCAGCATGTTTTCTTGCTGAGCCGGAACAGAACTGGCGGATGGATCCACCAACTGTTTTGGCTCTGGAAGTTCTTTCTCTAGCTGGCCAGGCCGATTGTCCCCGCAATTCAGATACTCTGTTCGCAGGGTTTTTCGAGGAACGCGCACATGCGCTGTGTGCGAACGATCGCTTCGGTGCCATCGAATAGAGTGCAATCGTGTGGCCAAATCGCCACGCTGCTTGGAACGAGCGGCCACTACTGCGATGCCAATAAGTCTTTTGCTAAGCAGCGATTAGGACTGACGCAAACTGCGGTCGAAGGGACGCAACAGGATACTTCCCAACAAGACGCTCATAGTGAGACGTTTTGTATCAACCTGAAACTTCTCCGTGTGATAGTGCGATAGAAAACTGCGACCGAGACCGCCCAGGCAACCGGATGAGCTGTAGCGGAGACCGACTACTTTTGTTGGCGGCATGGCCGAATGTGAGAGTACCATTCTGGGTACCAACCGGCAGAGGAAAGAGCTGCTGCGAGTCGCAATTCGAATCAGTCTTGAGCCGAGGGATTTATGAAAAGCAATCAAATGCTCCCTTGCAAATGCGGTCACTCCAAAAGCATCCACGCCCGCGTGTACGTCAAAGTGAAGCCACCCGATCTCCCGAGCGACTGCAATTATCCCGGTTGCAAGTGCCCCAACTACCGCCCGAAGAAGAGCAGTCAGTGAAGGGCGGAAACTGAAAACGCAACGTCGGCACTTCACATTCCTGCAATGCAAGATGAGTTTCCTCCGGGTAGCGTGGCCCAGGCCGCCGCCGAGGAGCTATCTACAGCCTCAGCCATGTTAGAGTGGCCCTTCCTAAACGATGGCGGGGAAGTCTTCCCGCACCTGTCACGCGGAGGCCATAGAGTGGCATATCGAGACTTAAGAGACTTCGTAAGGACGCTCGAGAAAGAGGGAGAGCTGAAGCGCATTCGCGCCGAAGTGGATCCTATCCTCGAAATTACCGAAGTGACCCAGCGCGTAGCGCGCGACAAAAACCGCGCGGCTGAAAGTGTCGGCCCCGCCCTTTTGTTTGAAAAGCCCAGAGGCTCACGCGTTCCCCTGCTTGTCAATACCTTTGGCAGCGTGAGGCGGATGGAATTGGCATTCGAAGTCGGCAAGCTCGACGATGTAGCCGCCCGCATCCGCGGGTTTTTGGCCATGGAATCCCCGCAAGGATTGTTCGACAAGATTAAAATGCTGCCGAAGCTCGCAGAATTGGGTTCATTTTTTCCAAAGAGTGTGAAAATCGGAGCCTGCAAGGAAGTCATTCACCAGGGAAAGGACGTCAACCTCTTCGATTTTCCAATTTTGAAGTGCTGGCCCCAGGATGGCGGCCGCTTCATCACCTTCCCACTGGTCTTCACGAAAAACCCGGAAACGGGCAAGCGCAACGTGGGCATGTACCGCATGCAGGTGTATGACGAGCGCACTGCCGGCATGCACTGGCAGACGCAGAAGCATGGGGCCGAACATTTTCGCCGCGCGCGTGCTGCGAACCCGGATGGCCGCATCCCGGTAGCGGTTGCGATCGGTGCCGATCCGGCAACCGCGCTCGCGGGCATGCTTCCTATTCCGCCCGACCTCGACGAAATGATGTTTGCGGGATTCTTGCGTCGCGAACCGGTGGAAATGGTCCCCTGCGAGACGAATGACCTGGAGGTTCCTGCCAACGCGGAAATCGTTCTCGAAGGCTATTCCAATTTAGACGAGATGCGCACCGAAGGACCTTTTGGAGATCACACCGGGTTTTATTCCCTAGAAGGGGAGTATCCGGTGTTTCACGTCGAGTGTGTCACCCACCGCAAAGACCCGATCTATCTAACGACGGTCGTCGGTCCACCGCCGCAGGAAGACTTCTACATGGGCCACGCTGTAGAGCGCGTGTTTCTTCCGGTGATGAAAATGCAATATTCGGAAATCGTCGATGTGGCCATGCCTGCGGAAGGCATTTTTCATAATTTGATGATTGTGGCCATTCGAAAGTCCTATCCCGGCCACGCGCGCAAGATCATGAACGCCATTTGGTCTCTTGGTCAGGCGATGTTCACGAAAGTCCTTGTTGTCGTGGACCACGACGTGGATATCCACAACTATGGCGAAGTCGTGTGGAAGGCGCTCTGCGCGATGGACCCCGAACGCGACGTACAATTCAGCCTTGGCCCTGTCGACACGCTGGATCACGCCGCGCGTATGCAGGATTTCGGCTCAAAGATGGGAATTGATGCCACTCGCAAGTGGGAGACAGAAGGATTTACCAGGCCCTGGCCGGATGAGATCCTGATGGATGATGCCACCAAGGCAAAAATTCATTCGCTCTGGAAAAGCTTACAACTGTAGGGCGGAAATGAGAGAGTGCCATCAACTGATAACCGTCCCTGCGGACAGGGCGTACCAAGCGAAAAAGTACAACTAATAGTGGTAGTATTAGGGATGCTCCACAATTACTTATGGTACTACCCCACAATACCCCCCAAACTGCCTAGAACTACCCGTATTCATAGGGCAACAGCCCTATAGATTCCCTTGACGGTCTGAATGCTAAAATGTCATAAAGCTCCCACGGGCCGCACCCTCCGGCAATCCGCAGCGCAGGTCGGGTGCAACGAAAGAATTTGTTTTTAGGCTTGAAGTCGAATGCCGGGGTGGCGTTCCTCGTGAGTGAATCGCGCGAAGTGATGAACGTACGACAGGCGTCTCAGTATCTGGGCATCTCCCCGGATACCCTGTACCGTTACATCACCGAAGGCGAAATTCCCGCATTCAAACTTGGAAATCGTTGGAAACTGCGTAAAACGATCCTGGACCGTTGGATGGAACGCAAGATGAGCCAGGCGACGTCAAGGCGCCGTTAGGCTGGCGTGGGCGACAGGGACGTTTGCTAGAAAAGGGGCCGCGATATGTTGGGATTGGGCAAAAAAAGCCGGCAACTCGTGGGATTGGACATCGGGTCCAGTTCCATTAAAGCGGTCGAGCTGAAATCGACGAAGGCGGGCTACGAGCTCGTGAGCTTCGGCATGGAAACGTTGGCGCAGGACACCGTGGTGGATGGCGCAATCATGGACGCACCGCAGGTAGCCAACGCCATTAGCAAGATTTTCGACGCACAGAAAATCAAGACCAAGAACGTAGCCACTTCGGTTTCAGGACACTCTGTGATTGTCAAGCGCGTACCGCTGCCTCTGATGACCGAAGATGAACTCTATGATCGCATTCCTTCCGAAGCCAGCCAGCACATTCCCTTCGACATTGCCGACGTAAACCTTAGCTACCAGCTTCTGGAATCGATGGACGCGCAGATGGACGTCCTGCTCGTAGCCGTCAAGAAGGACAAGATTCTGAATCACACGAACGTCCTGGCGCAGGCGGGCAAGACCCCCGTGGTTGTCGATATCGACGCTTTCGGATTGCAGAACTGCTTCGAAGTGAATTACGAGCCCGACGCTGGGCAGACGGTTGCCCTGCTGAACATCGGTGCCAGCGTTATGAACATTAATATCGTCCGGGGCGGCGTGCCGCTGTTTACCCGCGACGTCAGCGTTGGCGGAAATCAGTACACCGATGCGCTGCAAAAGGAATTGGACCTGAGCTTTGAAGATGCGGAGCGCCTGAAGCGCGGGGATTCGCTTCCCAGCGTGACCGACGAGCAGAAGCAGCAGATTCTGCGCAGCGTCTCCGACATTCTTACCCTGGAAATTCAGAAGACTTTTGACTTCTTCCGGGCGACTGCCAGCGGTGAGAGTATCCAGCGAATTGTGGTGGCGGGGGGCACGGCGCGCGTTCCGGGCCTGGTGGACCTGCTACGTGAGGAATTTGCGATGCCCGTCGAAGAATTGAATCCGTTCCGCAAAGTGCTCATCAATCCCAGCCGGCACAGCGATGACCAGATCCGCGAGATGGCCCCGCGGCTTGCCATTGCCGTTGGTCTGGCGCTGAGGAGCTTTGACTAGCCATGATTCGAATAAACCTTCTTGGACAAGTTCGACCGAAGTCCGCACGCCGCCCCGTAGATACCGGAGCAGCATTGCCGGTGGTGTTCATCGGCGCGGGCCTGGTCCTTGGCGCCCTGGTTCTCGGGTTCTTTTACTACACCTGGCAAAAACAGCTGAATGAAGAGAACGGCCGCATCAAGGCGTTACAGGCCCAGAAGGCGGATCTGGAGCAAACCAAGCTGCAGGTGGAAGCGTTCGAAAAGCAGAAGACCATCTTGATGCAGCGAGTCTCCACCATCGAACAGCTGCAACGTGATCGCACGGGTGGCCAGGAACTTCTCGACATGGTTGCGAATACGGTTTCGCGCACCGAAAACCTGTGGCTTACCGAAATGACTCGCCATGGGAACAGCCTCTCGATTGATGGCGCGTCTGCCTCCATCAACGCTGTGGCCAATTTCATCACCGCTCTCAAGCGTTCCGGATATTTCCAGAAGGTGGAAATCAAGGAAGCCAAGCAGGACGACAAGAATCTTTCCGTGCAAACCTTTACGTTTTCGATTACCGCTGAAATTACTCCGCCACCGATAGCGCAGGCGCGTCCAGCCAGCTCCACGGCTCCGCCCGCAGCTCCTGCGGCGCCGGGGAAGAAAGGGTAAGGGGGCGCCATGGCTAATCCGTTCCGAGATATGTCCGTGATCATGCAAGCGCTGGTAGCGGCGGCCGTCGCCGTGGTGCTGGTCCTGGTCGGCGTCTATGTGCCGGGATCGCCGATTGCGCGGGAGCGCGATGAAGTGGACAAAGCGGTTCAGCAACGCACTAAATTGAATCAGGAAGTGACGCAACTTCAGGTCTACAAGCAGCGCTACGGGGAACTCAAGCAACAGATGGATGCCTTGTCCAAGCAACTGGACACGCTGAAAACCATCGTCCCGGAAGAGAAGGAAGTGGATGAATTTATCCGCCTACTGCAAGGCGCGGCGAGCGCTTCCAACGTGCAGCTCCGGAAATTGACGGCGCAGGCGATCGTCCCCCGCGAATATCACTACGAAATGCCATTCGAAGTGCAGGCCGACGGGCCCTATTTCAACATCCTCGACTTTTTTGGGCGGCTGGGACGGTTGTCCCGGATTATCAATGTGGGCGATCTGGTCTTTGACGATCCGGATAAGCCGAAGGGCACCAAGTATCCCACGCGTCCAGGCACCACAGTTTCGGCTGTTTTCACGGCAACAACGTTTTTCACCAAGCCCGCTGACACTGGTGCGGCTCCCGCTGCTGGAGCAAAGCCCCAGGCCGCCGCGGCTGGAAAACACTGAGCGGGAATGAGCGAACTATGCGTTCAGCGATAACTCTCGGACTAGGGATCATCATCGCGGCAGCCGCACCCGGCGTGCTCGCGCAGGTCAGCCCTTCGACACCCAACAGCGTGAAGTCCGCACTGTCGGGCGCCGGGGCGCCGGCGAGTCAAGCTTCTAAACCGGCACCTGCGGCCGCGACCAAGCCCACAGCGCAAGCTGCCAAACCAGCGGCCAAGCCGGTCGTCAAGTCCCCGGCGAAACCGGCGGTCAAAAAGGTAAAGGCGGATGCTTCTCCTGCTGCACCCGCGCCTGCCGATAGCGAGATGAAGCAGGCTCGCAGAGATCCTTTTGAGTCTTTGGTCAGCCGCCAGAAGGCACAGGCTAACGCCATCGCCAAGCTTCCTCCGGGCAAAGCAGGTCTGCAGGTCAGCACCCTGCGGCTCGACGGCATCGTGAAGTCGCCTAACGGAATGATCGCCGTGGTTTCGAATCCCCAGGCGCGCACGTATTTCCTCCGCGAGGGGGATCATCTTTACGACGGCAGTGTGGAAAAGATTTCGATGGATGGTGTGTCTTTCCATGAAGAGGGCAAAGATGCCTTCGGCAAGCCCATGGAACGCCAAGTGAACAAGCGAATTTATCCGAGTGCAGGAGAACAGCAATGAAGACGAATTGGCCGGCCCTTCGGCATGGCTGCCTGATCCTAGCGAGTATGGCCTTGGCCACGAGCCCTGTGCTTGCTCAAGCGCAGGAATCCTCCGGCGCAACTGCGACCGCGTCGGTGATCTCCAGCGTTGCCATCACGCAAGCTGCGCAACGCGCAGCGGTGCGGGTGGAAGGCGAGGGACGTCTCGACGTCCACGCTGTCCGGATGCAGAACCCGGATCGCCTCGTGCTGGATTTTGCGGGCGCTCGGCTAGCCGTCCAAAAGACGGCCATCCCGGGTGTCGCGGCTCCTGTGCGCGGCGTTCGCATCGGACAATATCGTCCGGATGTTGCACGCGTGGTCATCGATTTGACGAGTGCGACTCCCTATCAGCTTTCGCGGGACGCCGGCTCTGTAGTGATCTACTTCGACGCCCAGACTGCTGCGCCAGTGGACGTTCTGGCGAAGGAATCTTCGGCCGCCGCCCTGCCCGTCGAGACGGCTCATCAGGAATTTCAGTACACGGCAGCAACGCCGCGTTTGGCCGTGGCCCATTCTCCGAACAAATCGCAGGTTCCAGCTCCTCGCTTCGCTTTGCCCAGCGAACTGACCCAGCCCTCAGTCGTATTGGCATCGTTCAGCGGGAAGAATGAGCCGGCTCGTCCGGATGGTGGTACACAGCAAGCCTCTCAGCAGGCTGTACAGCAAGCCACTACTGCCGCAACCATGCTGGCCACTTCGGCTTCGCAGGGCCAATCGTCGAACCCGGCCCCCGTGCCTGCGGCTTCCTCCCCGAAATACACCGGGGAACCCATCTCCGTGAACCTCAAAGACGTTGACCTGCGTGACTTTTTCCGTCTCATCCACGAAATCAGTGGATTGAACGTCGTGCTGGACCCCGCAGTCAAGGGCACCCTGACGATCGTTCTCGATGAAGTGCCGTGGGATCAGGCGCTCGACATCGTTTTGCAGAACAACAGCCTGGACAAGCAGCTCAACGGAAATGTGTTGCGCATCGCCACTCGCGCCACTCTGAAGAGCGAAGCGGAATCAACCCGGGATCTCGAAAAGGCGCAAGCGGAGGCCATCGCTCCCGTTACAGTTCCACGCGTCCTGAGCTATGCCAAGGCATCTGCGCTGGCCCCGATCCTGAAGAAGTTTCTCAGCACCCGCGGCGATATTTTGTTTGATGACCGTTCGAACCAGCTCATTATTCGCGACATTCCTTCGGTCATTCCCAACATCGATAACCTGATCCGCAACCTGGACCGCAAGTCCCAGCAGGTCGAAATCGAAGCTCGCGTCGTTTCCGCGTCCCGCTCTTTTGCGCAGGACATCGGCACGCAACTCGGTTTTGCAGGCCAGACCAATGGAGGTCGTTCACTCTTCGGCGGCACGCCTCAAGTCGGCGCCAGCGGTCAGAATCCGCCTACCACGTTGAATCCGCCGCTCATTTCTACCGGTACTCAGACTACTGGCAACGGCATTACCAACGGACTTCCGCTGAACACCAATTTCCCGGCGGGCGCTCCTACGAGTGGTTTTGGCTACTCTTTCCGCTCCTCGAATTTCGCATTAGACTTCTTCATTACGGCTGCGGAATCCAAGGGCGTTGGCAAGTTACTCTCGAAGCCCAAGGTCATCACGCAGAACAACGAAAAGGCGACGGTGAAGCAGGGTACTAAGATCCCGATTCAGACGACCATCAACAACACGATTTCGGTTCAGTTCATTGATGCCGTGCTGAAACTCGAGGTCACCCCGCAAATTACCGCGGAGGGCACCATCTTCATGGATGTACTGGTGGAGAACACGCAGATCGACACCGGTATTCCTCGCGTCCAGGGTATCCCGGCTCTCGATACAGAATCGGCCGAGACCAAGGTCACCGTTGCCGATGGCGGCACCGTCGTAATCGGCGGCATCATCATCTCTTCGCAGCGCGTCGATATCCAGCAGGTACCCATCGTCGGCAGCTTGCCGCTGATCGGGAATCTTTTCAAGCGCACCAGCGTGACCACACAATCCCAGGAACTGCTGTTCTTCCTGACTCCGCGAATTATCCCCGGATAATCTCGGAGGCCATCTTCCTTCAAAGGACCGAAACGAGGAGACTCCAGTCTCCTCGTTTCATTTATGACCACACCGTTTTCAGCTCGCCGCCGTGCCTTGGCCAGATTGCTCCCACAAGCGAAGCTCGATTGCCTGCTGGTCACTCATCCGGCCAATTGGTTTTACCTGACCGGATTCACAGGGGAATCCGGCGCCCTCCTAGTCTCGCAGAAGGGATCCGCTTTGGTTACGGACGGACGGTTCACCGTCCAGGCAGGAGAAGAGACATCCGGAGTGCGGATTGTCCTGCAGAAAGGTTCCCTGTTCGAATCCATCGGGCAGTTCTTGAAGACTGCACCGATACGGCGCGTGGGATTTGACCCCACCCAATTGACGATTGCTCAACTCGGAAGGGTTCGAAAGTTCGCAGGGGCGCGCTTGCGCTGGATTTCAGCTCCCGGCAAGGTGGAAACTCTCCGGATGCGCAAAGATCCGTCAGAGCTCGCGCAAATGCGCAAGGCAGCCCTATTGGCAGGCGAAGTGGTTCAACACGCAATCGGTTTGCTGAAGCCGGGAATCCGTGAATTTGAGGTGGCGGCCGAAATCGAGTATCAAATGAGAAAAAAGGGCGCCTCCGGACCAGCTTTCGAAACGATTGCTGCATTCGGCTCTCGCGCGGCGCTTCCGCATGCGCGTCCCACGGCCAAGCGCTTGAGGAAAAATGAGTTGGTCGTGCTGGACCTCGGTGTTATCCTCGGCTACTATTGTAGCGATATCACCCGCACGGTTTTCTTGGGGCGAGCCCCGGGGCGTATCCGGACCTGGTACAAGGCAGTCTTGGAAGCGCAAACGGCTGCCATTGCTGCGGTTCGTAGCGGCGCAACCTGTGGTGATGTGGATACAGCCGCAAGGCAGGTTTTGACGGACTATCGTCTCGATCACCTCTTTGTGCATAGCACCGGCCACGGTCTTGGGCTGGAAGTACATGAGGATCCCCGGGTAGCAAAGGGGCAGAAGACGCGCCTAGAACCCGGAAACGTCATCACTATTGAACCTGGCGTGTACGCGAAAGGCGTCGGGGGAATTCGCATCGAAGATGATGTGGCCGTGCACGCTGACAGAACCGAAGTACTGACCCGCGTTCCGCGGGATTTCATCGAGCTCTAAAACAGGCATGAAACGCAAAAAGACTACGAAGTCGGACTCGGCGTTTGCCAGCCCGGAGATACACCAGATCGAGCAGCTCCTTCAGTTCATGACGGAGCACAATCTCGAGGAATTTGAGTATTCGCGCGGCGACCTTCGCATCCGCTTGCGCAAACCTTCCGCCGGGATGGTTCTTTCCGCGCCTCGGGGCATTGTTGCGCAGGAAAGCGGTGACGGCGGTTCTTATGATGCTCCCCAAGCTGGCGGAGGTTCAGCCAAGCCGTCTTCCGGAGCGCACTCCGCCGAGGATCTGCACCTGGTCAAGTCACCGATTGTCGGCACGTTTTACAGCGCTCCCAGCCCGGGCGCGGACGATTTTGTAAAACCCGGAGCGCGTGTCGAGGCTGGTCAGACGCTCTGCATCGTCGAAGCGATGAAGCTGATGAACGAGATTGAAGCGGACGTCACCGGCGAAGTCGTTCGAATCTTCGTGGAAAGCGGACAACCGGTCGAGTATGGCCAACCCCTCTTCGGCATCCGTCCGAGCCGGAAGAAGTAGCCGGCGCCTCCGTTCATGTTTCAGAAAATCCTAGTCGCCAATCGGGGAGAAATAGCTTTGCGGGTCATTTGTGCCTGCAAGGAGCTGGGTATTTCGACCGTCGCTGTGTACTCCGAAGCAGACCGCCACTCGCTCCATGTTCGCTTCGCCGATGAAGCCGTATGCATCGGCCCGCCCCGCAGCAGCGAAAGTTATTTGAATATTCCGCAAGTAATCAGCGCCGCGGAAATCACCAACGTCGACGCCATCCATCCCGGCTACGGATTCCTCAGCGAAAATGCCAATTTTGCCAAGGTCTGCGAAGCCTCGGAAATCACTTTCATTGGCCCGAAGCCGGAAATCATCGAAATGATGGGCGAGAAAGACCGCGCGCGCCGCGAGGTGCGAGCCGCTGGCCTTCCCACGATTCCCGGCAGCGAAGGAGTAGTCGAAGGCGAAGAGCAGCTCGCAAAGGAAGCTGCGAAGATCGGCCTTCCGCTCATTCTCAAAGCCTCCGCCGGAGGCGGCGGCCGCGGTATGCGCGTCGTGCGCACACAGGAAGAGTTGCTCGCCGCTTATCAAACCGCGCGCAGTGAAGCCCAGCAAGCCTTTGGTACTCCTGACGTCTACGCGGAGAAATTCCTCGAACAGCCGCGTCACATTGAATTCCAGGTTCTCGGCGATCAACACGGCAAAGTCATCCATCTTGGCGAGCGCGAATGCAGCATCCAGCGCCGCCACCAGAAGCTTGTCGAAGAATCTCCTTCGCCAGTCCTGGATGCCAAACGCCGCAAGGATCTCGGCGCCAAGGTCGTCAAGGCCCTCACCGAAATCGGTTACACCAATGCTGGCACCGTCGAATTCCTGATGGATCGCGATGGCGCACTCTATTTTATTGAGATGAACACGCGCATTCAGGTCGAGCACCCCGTCACCGAGCTGGTCACCGGCGTGGACCTTATCAAAGCGCAGATTCGCATCGCCGCTGGCGAAAAAATGGAAGATGCCACCGGCGAGATCCATCACTCTGGTCACGCCATCGAGTGCCGCATTAATGCCGAGGATCCTGAAACCTTTGTGCCTTCGGCCGGACGGATCAGCACGTTCCAGGCACCAGGAGGCACCGGCGTGCGCGTGGACTCCGCGGCATATGCCGATGCCGTCATTCCTCCGTACTACGATTCGATGATCGCCAAGCTTATCGTCAAGGGCCGCGATCGCAACGAGGCCATTGGTCGTATGAAGCGCGCCTTGGAGATGTTCGTCATCGAGGGCATCAAGACCTCCATTCCCCTGCACCGCAAAATTTTTGCCGACCCTGATTTCGCTGCAGGGCGCTTCGATACCCACTTTATCGAGCGTTTGCTCGGAACGACGGGGAAATAAGCTTTGAACCGCCTTGTCCTCCCGCGCCTGTATGTGATATTAGACGCAGCATTGCTTACCATTCCCGAAATAGAGTGTGCCCAGAAACTCGCCGATGCCGGCGTCCGTTTGCTCCAGTACCGGAACAAGACGGCGTCTTCCCGGCAGCTTTTTGAATCTGCGAGCCGGCTCTCTGCGCTCCTGATTCCGCCAGGCGTTTCGTTTGTCGTCAATGACCGCGCCGACGTCGCAGCTCTCTCTGGTGCCGGCGGGGTTCACGTTGGTCAGGAGGATTTGAGCGTCCAGGCGGCGCGGTGTGTGATCGGTTCCGACAAATGGGTTGGGGTTTCGACCCACAACCTGGAGCAATTCGAACGCGCCGCTGCAACTTCCGCCGACTACATTGCGGTTGGGCCGGTCTTCTCCACGTCCACAAAGACAAACCCGGATCCCGTAATTGGCTTGAATTTCATCAGCAAGGCTCGCGCGCTTACCTCCAAACCCATCGTCGCCATTGGCGGAATCACTCTGGACCGCGCCGCGGAAGTTATTCGCGCTGGCGCCGATTCCGTTGCGGTCATCAGCGATATCCTCTTCGCGCCTGATCCCGCAAAGCGCGCGCGCCAGTTTATTGATCTGCTCGAAGCCGCGGACCATGCGGCTGTTGTCTGAGGCGCCTGGCCAATGTCTGACACTGCGCATTCCGTTCCGCAAGCCGCCGCGAAAGACGGGCCCGGCTTCGTACGCGCCATCGGATTGTTTGACGGCACCATGATCGTTGTCGGCTCCATGATCGGCTCCGGCATCTTCATCGTTGCCGCCGACATTTCCCGCCAGACCGGTTCCCCCGCCGGACTCATTTTCACCTGGATCCTCACCGGCCTGCTCACCATTTCCGCCGCTCTTTCCTACGGCGAGCTCGCCGCCCTCTTTCCTCACGCCGGCGGTCAGTACATCTATCTTCGTGAAGCGTACTCGCCGCTTTGGGGCTTTCTCTACGGCTGGACGTTGTTTCTCGTGATTCAGACCGGCACCATCGCTGCCGTCGCCGTGGGATTCGCTCGCTATCTCGGTGTCTTGGTGCCTTCCATCTCGCCAACTGCGTGGATCGTTCACCCCATCGCCCTCGGCTCGAAATACGCCATCAGCCTCTCGGTCCAGCAATTGGTCGGCGTCCTGATGATTATTCTTCTTACGTTCATTAATACACTGGGCGTTCGGCTCGGCAAGCTGATTCAAAATATCTTCACCAGCGCGAAAACCCTCTCCCTCGTTGGATTGATCTTCCTCGGCATTTTTATCGGCAGAAACGCCGGTGCAATGATCGAGAACTTCGGCCACTTCTGGGCCATTCGAAACGCTCAGCCGATCGAGCCCGGCACCAGTTTCCTCCGAAGTTTTCTGCCTACCATCACCGCCGCAAGCGGTGCCTTCGGTTTGTTTGTCGCTTTTGGAGTGGCGCAAGTCGGCTCGCTATTTTCCGCCGACGCCTGGAACAACATTGGCTTCACCGCCGCCGAAGTCAAAAACCCCAAGCGCGACGTCGCTCTCTCCATGGCCTTCGGCACCATCATCGTCATCGCCCTCTATTGCCTCGCGAATCTGGCTTATCTCTTCACACTTCCCCTTGTTCAAATTCAAACCGCTCCCGACGACCGCGTTGCCAGCGCCGCCCTCAACGCCATCTTCGGTCCTGCCGGCGCCATGATCATGGCTGTGGCCATCATCATTTCCACGTTCGGCTGCAACAACGGTTTGATTCTGGCAGGCGCGCGTGTCTCCTATGCCATGGCCAAAGACGGCCTCTTTTTTAAATCTACCGGCAAATTGAATAGTAAAGGTGTCCCGGGCTCGGCGCTCGTCTATCAGGGAATCTGGATCACCGTGCTGATCCTGTTGCGCACGCGCCGGGTGGATGCGGCCGGAGCCGTCACTTATGGCAATCTATACAGCAACCTGCTTGAATACGTAGTCTTTGCCGCATTGCTGTTCTACGTGATGACAACAATTGGAATTTTTGTGCTGCGCGGGAAGCGGCCCGATGCAGACCGGCCCTATCGTGCGTTCGGCTACCCGTTTGTTCCTGCGCTCTATATCCTGGCTGCTGCCGCCATTATGCTCGTCCTGCTGCTTTATCAGACCCAAACTGCGGGTGCGGGGCTGGTGATTGTGCTCATCGGCTTGCCGGTTTATTTTCTGTGGTCGTGGTGGTCGCGGCGGAGCGCGCGAACGGATACCACACAATAATTCAATTTTCTTGTAGGGGTGCAGCATCCTACGCCCCTACAATGTTTTTAGGCCAATTTGGCAGTGCCTTGAAGCATCGGGGGAATCCCCCAGAGGAGGAGTTGCATGGGCAACCCCTTGTTTGCAACCAAGTCGCTCGACACGCTGATGAAGGAGGCTTCCGATACTGGAGAGCACAGCCTCAAACGCGCGCTCGGCCCAGTGAATCTGGTCACTCTTGGAATTGGCGCCATCATCGGCGCGGGCATCTTCGTGCTTACTGGCTCGGCGGCATCGCTTTATGCCGGTCCCGCGATCATGTTGTCCTACATGCTTGCCGGGACCGGCTGCGTTTTCGCTGGGCTTTGTTACGCAGAATTCGCTTCGATGATTCCCATCGCCGGTTCCGCCTACACCTATGGCTACGCGACGCTCGGTGAACTCGTCGCTTGGATCATTGGCTGGGACCTAATTCTGGAATACGCATTTGGTGCGGCGACCGTCGCTAGTGGCTGGAGCAGCACGCTGGTGGCCTTCCTGCAGGACTACGGCATCAGCCTTCCACCGCAGATCTGCGATGTGCCGGGAGCGCAATGGGCTCTTTATGAGGGCCGATGGTCACCAGTAAACACTCTAAGTCTGAGCGCAGAGCAACTCGCCGCACTTCCGCACGTGACCTCCAGCTTCAACCTTGTCGCCTTTCTCGCCATTCTGGCGGTCACCACCATCTTGATTATCGGCATTAAGGAATCGGCGAACTTTAACAGCGTCGTCGTCTTTGTGAAGTTGGCCGCTGTGCTGACGTTTATTGCCGTGGCACTCCCGTATGTCCTCAAGAATCCTCAAGTCTCACACGATAATTGGAAAGTATTTCTCCCACCCAACACCGGAAGTTTTGGCTCGTTCGGATGGTCTGGCGTCATGCGTGGAGCGAGCGTTGTATTCTTCGCGTATATCGGGTTCGACGCGGTGTCAACCGCAGCGCAAGAGGCAAAAAACCCGCAAAAGGACATGCCGATTGGCCTCTTGGGATCGCTCATTGTTTGCACGATCCTCTACATCGTCGTCTCCGGTTTGCTGACCGCAACGGTACATTATTCTCACTTGAATATCGGCGCTCCCGTTTCCTTGGCCATTCGGCAGACCGGTGTCAAGTGGGGGAGTTACGTGATTAACGCTGGTGCGCTCGCTGGGTTAAGCACGGTAATGCTGGTAATGCTGCTCGGCCAATCGCGCGTTTTTTATTCGATGGCTAACGACGGGCTCTTGTGGAAATGGGCGGGTGATATCCATCCACGTTTCCGAACCCCTTGGAAGTCAACCGCCATCGTCGGCATCTTGGTTGCCTTCGTGGGATCACTGGTGCCGATTGGTACGCTTGGTCAACTTGTCAGCATCGGCACCTTGTTTGCTTTCGTCATCGTCTGCGCCGGCGTTTGGGTTCTGCGCGTACGGCGGCCGGAACTCGCACGCCCATTTAAGACGCCCTGGGTTCCGTTCGTTCCCATCATGGGAATTGTAATTTCACTGGCGCTGATGGCTAGCCTCAACGGGCTTACGATACTGCGCCTGTTTATATGGTTGGGTATTGGCTTGGTCGTTTATTTCACCTACAGTGTGAAGCACAGTAAGGTTCGCAACGCTGCTCGGCAATAAGGCCCCTAAAGCCCAACGCTAGGTTTTTCGGTCGGCCGGTCGGTCCATTCTTCTCGGACCCGCCATCTCCGCCGGATCTTTCACCGCGACTGGCGCGGCAGCTTACCCTCCTGGGCCGATCCACGGCAGGCAGGGGAACCGCTTTTTCTCCTCGTCCACGCATTCTGCTTCACTCAAATAATTCTGAGCGCGGTGGCGAGGAATCTCTGCCGAAGCCCCGGCCGGCTCTCATCTCTCTCAGTCTTCCCCTGCACTCCTCACTCCGATTCAGGTAAAGTATTGGTTTCACTGACGGCATGATGACACCTTTCCGTACGAACCTCAAAGAAGTCTGGAACCGCCTCTCCTGGCTCGATCTTGTTTCCGCCCTGGTGGTTGCGGCCGGATTGCTCTTGGCGGTCCTCGGATTCGGCGCCGGACCCTCGAACTTCCTCAAGTACCTCGCCGTTTTGGCCGCGCTCTACCTGCTCGTTCGCCTGATTGGCTGGTGGCGCAACCGCTTGTTGTGGAGTTTGCGCAATCGCTTGATCGTCGCGTACCTCTTTATCGCCGCCGTCCCTTTCCTATCCATTGTGACCTTGGCTGTGTTGGCTGCCCGCATCCTGTATTCGCAGTTGGGCGCGTATTTGCTCTACGAGGACATCCATCAGCGCATCGCCATGATCGCGGATATCTCGGAGCACATCGCCATTGCGCATCAAACGCTTCCACCAGGGATCACGGAGAGTGAATCGGAGCGCATCCTGGCGGCGCAATCCCACGCGGTTCACGATCGCGAACTCCCCGGCTTGAGCATTGTTTTTTCCTACGACAAGGCTCTCGCTCAAAACGTGATCCCGCGGGGCAAGAGATCGTTCGCTGGTTTATTGCAGGAGGACGGAGCTCGGTCAGATGCTCTTTCTATCGTCAGCCTGCGTCTCATTCCCGATCGTAAAGGAGACCGTGTTGTCATTCTCCGAATACCGGTTACACCAGATTTCCTTAACACGGTCGCACCGGATCTCGGCAGCATTCAGTTGAATCTTCTGGAACGCTATACTGGAGGCCCGCCGCGAGGACTCCTCTACAAATCAGGAGACACACAATATGTTGCAGCTGGCCGCATCGTCGCGAGCAACCGCACGCTCCAGAATGCGGCGTTCTGGATTGATAGTCCTGTCGACGTGGTTTCCAGGTTGGACTCCGCTTATGTCGGCCGCGACGGCACCGTCGAGTCGAACCGCCCGGTCTTCGCTGCCTCCAGTGCGCGTCCCTCTCGCTTGAACGCCCGCATCTTCACTTCGCTCGGAGAACTGCGCGACTCCTATCTTCTTTTTTTTATTCTAATTGGAATTGTGTTCTCCTTGGTTGAAGCCGCCGCGCTTTCCACCGGATTCGTGCTCACGCGCAGGATCACCAGGGCTGTCGCCGATCTGTACCGCGGCACGCAGTACGTACAAGCCATGGACTTCTCTCATCGAGTGCAAATCGAGCGCCATGACCAGCTCGGTGAATTAGGCCAATCCTTCAATGAAATGACCGGCTCTATCAGCGGCCTCATCGAAGAACAGAACAAACGTCAGCGCCTCGAAAATGAAATCTCCATTGCCCGCGAAGTCCAGAATCAGCTCTTTCCCAGCAGCCTGCCGTCCGTGCCTGGTGTGGAAATCGAAGCCATCTGCAAAGCGGCGCGCTCTGTCAGCGGCGATTACTATGATTTCATCCAGCTCAGCCCCACTCATGTCGCCATCGCCATCGCCGATATTTCCGGCAAAGGAATTTCCGCCGCCCTGCTGATGGCCAGCTTGCAGGCCGCGCTTCGCAGCCAGATGCTTACCGATGGCAGCGAACGCCTGAGTACTGCTGAACTGGTCGCCCGCCTCAACAAACATCTTGTCCGCAATACTGGCGACGATCGTTTCGCTACCTTCTTCATCGCCGTCTACGACAGCGCTACACGCACCCTGCGCTACACCAATGCCGGGCACCTCCCATCGTTCCTAGTCTGTCGAGGCACCTCGCAGCATCTGGATAAAGGCGGCATGGTCCTTGGCGTGGTGGATGATTACCTTTATGAGGAAGGCACTCTTTCTGTAGGCGCTGATGCAATCCTCATCGGCTACAGTGACGGCTTGGTGGAACCGGAAAACGTCTACGGCGAAGAGTTCGGCATCCGCCGTTTGGAAGAAACCGCGGTTCGGCTTCAGGGTGCCGCTCCTTTGATGGTTGCCGAATCACTTATGGCCGCCGCCGAGGAATGGGCCGGTACTGCCGACCAGGCCGACGACATGACCGTAATCGTCTCGAGGCTTCGATGAAAGCCCTCACCGTAGCCGAGATGCGTGAAGTGGATCGTCTCACCATCGAGCGCGGCGGCATTCCTAGCCTGCAGTTGATGGAAAACGCGGGAAAGGCGGTCTTTGATTACTTGCGAGCTTCGTTCGGCGACTCCGCCGTGAGCCACTCCGCTGTTCTCTGCGGGAAAGGTAACAACGGTGGCGATGGATTCGTCGTGGCCCGTCTTCTCCAGGAAGCCGGTTTCAAACCCAAAGTCTATCTGTTGGCCGAACCAGAAACCATTCGCAGCGACCCCGCGGAAAATCTGCTACGCCTCAAGAAATCCGGCGCGGAGATTCGAATCATCACCGATATCACGCATTGGGAATCCGCGCGACAGGAAGCGGCAAAGTCCTGCATGATTATCGACGCCCTACTGGGCACCAGCCTCAAAGGCAAAGTGGAAGGCCTCTACGCGGCCGTAATTCGTGACATCAATAAAATCTCCCGCGACGCCACCGCGATCCACCCCCGAGCGATCCTCGCTGTCGACACTCCTTCAGGCCTTCCCTCCGATGGAGAGTCATCTCAAGGGCCAGTGCTTCAAGCCCATGCCACCGTAACCTTCACCGCCCCAAAATTAGGCCAGCTCATTTCGAACGATGCCCCATCCTGTGGAAGAATCCACGTTCGGCAAATCGGTTCGCCGCAAGAGTTGATTGAGGAAATTGGCAAGAGCAATGTGCGGTGGATCGAACCCGGAGAATTTCAAAATTTCCCGCTGGTCCGTAGGCCCGATTCGAATAAAGGCAACTTCGGCCACGTCTTGCTTGTAGTAGGCTCTCGCGGAAAATCCGGCGCGGCAGTTTTAGCTGGACGCGCTGCCCTCCGTGCTGGCGCTGGATTAGTCACTGTCGCCTCGCCCGGCGACATCCTTCCGATCGTCGCCTCCGCTCAAGCGGAGTTCATGACCGAGCCGCTCCTCTCCACAAAACTGGGAGCCATCGCCGCTTCGAATCTCAAAGCCCGCCGCTTCAGTTCCATAGCCGAAAATAAAACCCTTCTTGCCATCGGCCCAGGAATTGGCAGACAACCCGAGACCCAGCGATTTGTGCGCTCCATCGTCCAAAATGCAGAACAACCCCTCGTTCTCGATGCAGACGGGCTGAACGCTTTTGCCGGGCGCGCCAAAGAATTATGCAAGCGAAAATCGCCTTATCTCGCTGTTACTCCTCACCCCGGAGAAATGGCCCGCCTCTGCGGGATTTCCACCAAAGAAGTCCAGGCCGATCGCCTGGGCATAGCCCTGAACTCCGCAAAAGCCTGGAAAGCTTACGTAATCCTGAAAGGTTTCCACACCATCCTCGCCACACCAAACGGCAGCGCCTTCGTCAACACAACCGGCAACCCCGGCCTCGCCAAGGGCGGCTCCGGCGACGTCCTGACCGGCATCCTATCCGGAATGGTCTCGCAATTCGGCGCGCAACATTGGGAGCGCGCCCTGACGCTCGGAGTCTATCTCCATGGCCGCGCCGCTGATGACGCCACCGCCAATCGCGAGGAAGCCTGTCTGCTCGCCGGCGAGATTGCCGAGGCCTTGCCGTGCACATACCGCGACTTCATCACGGAGCTTCGCCAGCGTGGCTGAAGAATTCGTTACCCATTCCGCGGAAGAAACTACCCATTGGGGAAGGGAATTCGCCAAACGCCTCCGCCCCCCCGCCCTCGTCCTGCTTACCGGGGACCTCGGCAGCGGTAAAACCACCCTCACCAAAGGCCTGGTCTCCGGTCTCGACGCCGCCAGCGAAGACGAAGTCACTAGCCCCACCTTCACCCTTGTCCACGTCTACGGGAAAACCGCTAAGGTATATCATGCCGACCTCTACCGCATCGAAAGTTTCCACGATTTCGAGACTCTCGGCCTCGAAGACATGTTTTCAACCCCCTCCATAGCCATCCTGGAGTGGTCCGAGCGCTTCCCCCTGCCATCCCCTTGGCCCCAGGTTCGCATTCGCCTTGAGCACCTCGGCGGCGATTCCCGCCGTATCACCATCCTTTAGCCCCACGCCCCACCGCTCTTCCGCCTTTGCGTAACTCCTTACTCTCTGGTTACGCATCCGACAGGATTCCTTGCCCCGCCTGAGTACCGCTGCTAGCTTAGAAAGAGCCCCTTCCGGGAAAGCGAATGGCTAACGAACTCGCACTACCCAGCGCAAGCGAATCGGCCCGGATCGAACTCAAGAGCTATAACGTCACGATCCCTATGGGATCGCTGTCGATCGGCGTGGATAACATTCACCACGACGTGTTCTTGAGTCCCCGGTTTGTCCAGTCCACGCGCGACTATCTGTTCGATCTCATCCGCCAAAGCACCAGCGCCAGCCATTTCAGCGGCATCGAACTCCGCCGCACCAAAGGACCGGACAGCGCCAGCTTTCGCAAACTCCTCTCCGAATTTCTTCAAAGCGCTCTGACCCAGGCCAAATACCACAAAAATATCGAGATCGACCTGCTCTTCCGCCTGGCGCTCCTCAAATTCCTCTCCTTCGAAATGGGCAATCAATTCTCCAACCTCATTCTCGAAGGCAAGGAGTGGATCCGCCAGCGCGGAGAACACTTCGAACGCAGCCAGCAAGCCCACGTCATGAAAGCCCGTCTCTCTGAACTGCAGTCCACGCGCCGGGCAGTCTTCCGCCGCGTCGGTCAACAAGTCGCGCAAATCGTTTCCGACGTCGAAGAAAATGTCATTTCTAAAACTCGTCGCGCCCTCTTCGGCGAGGATTTCGCCCCCTTCTACGAGCTTTGTAAGAACCGACTGATCTTCCTGGAAGGCATGAAGGACGACGAATTCTTTCTCGAACACTACGTCTTGCTCGGGAATTACGTTCGTGATCCCGACCGTTTCGAAGCCATGGACGCTCTCTTCCAGGAATTTCTCCGCGAAGCTGGCATTACCCTTGGCCACGATCCTTCGCACACCGAAGCCACGCAAGCGCACACTGCTCTCCTCGAATCCGTTCAGATCATCCGCAATGACATCGCCACCCTGGAAGAACAACGCGAAAACACGCGCAAGCGCCTCGACCGCGGCGACAGTTTCCTGACCAAATTCCTGAACTCCGGCGATCCCGCCGACCTGAAAGCCTCGCTGAACGACATCGAACAGCGCCTCAAACATCAGGAGTGCAAGTTGGAGGAACTGGGCCCGCAGATTGACGGCGCTCGCCAGAAACTCGATTTCTTCGTCAAGGATCAATCCGGCAAGCTCGGCGCTTATCTCAACGACCCGGAAAACGCCAGGCGCCTGTTCGACGCCAGCTCCGCTTCGGAAGAAGAAGCGCCCATGCGCGCGCGCTTGCTGGCCCAGCTACTCGATCGTCTGGAAGTGCACGAAATTCTCTATCACGTCATCGCCAGCTATGAAATTCGCTCCATCGCTTCCGATTACTGTCCGCCCGTCCACCTCCAGCAGCTTCGCAAGGCGCTGGTCTCCAAGGACGAGCTGAAGCAGGTCGAGCAGGTCATCAAGCAGGTCCCCGCGAAAAAACTCTCCCTTAAGGCTCTCGAGGAACTCTCGAAAAAAATCCGGCGCTATCCCCGCGAGGAAATGCAGGCGTTCGTCCTGCGCTTTGCCACTGACTTTCTCCGCCTGCGTCGCGATCTGCGCGATGCCGACCATCTCGCCACCTGCATGGAGCGGATCAACCTCGTTACCACGGAGAAAGCCCGCGAGCTCTCGCGCTTGAACAACCGCCTCTATGAATGCGTGCTTCCCGATGAAGCCAAGCCGCAACAGGACAACGTCATCTCCCACGTCATCATCAAGGCCGACGTGCGCGGTTCCACCCGCATGACCCAGGACCTCCTGTCTCGCGGCCTGAATCCTGCTTCCCATTTCAGCTTGAATTTGCACGAGCCCGTCAAGAAACTTCTAGACCGCTACTCCGCCAAAAAAGTTTTCATCGAAGGCGACGCCATCATTCTCGCTATTTTTGAAACCGAAGCTACCATCGCCTATGCGCGCCCCGTCGCCAAAGCCTGCATCCTCGCGCGCCAGATTCTTTCCGTATGCAATTCCTACAATGAGCGCGCCTCCGACAGCGATCTACCCGCGCTCGAACTCGGCCTCGGCGTCGCCTTTCAGGGCTCCGCCCCCACTTACTGGACCGATGGCGATTCGCGCATCATGATTTCGAAGGCGCTCAATCTTTCCGACCGGCTCTCCGGCTGCGCGAAACTGGCCAAGCGCATGCTTTCGAAACAGAAATCCCATTTCTCCCTCTTTCAGTTTTTGAACACCATGGAAGGTGCGTCCGCCGAAGAGTTGGACGAATTCCTGGTCCGCTTCAATCACAACGGCATCGAACTCAACGAAGAAGGCTTTCAAAAACTTTCCGAAGAAATCTCGCTCGACTCCATCGAAACCAAGCTCGAAATGCCCTGGGGCAAGGAAAACGTCACTCTCCACTACGGAGAAGTCCCTCTTGGCGAATCCGTCGAGTTGCTCGTCCTCCGCAAAGGCCTCGCTCGCCAGCTTCTCCCCGACGGGAAAATCGGCGCGGCCTCTTCGCACCCTTACTACGAAGTCTGCACCAGCCCCGCCCTCTACGACCTCGTCGCCGCACTCATCCGCACCAAACAAGCCGCCGAACTGGTCGCCGCCCGCGCCTGAGTGCCCAAAGTCGCAGGCTCTCCTGCTCACCTCTGTTCTCTAATCTCTGATCCCTTATCTTCGCTCAACGAATCACCACTCACCCCTCGCGGCCCACCACTTCCGTTATACTTCCCCCGGAGGCGAAAAGAGTCCGGTGACTTTCCCGGCCTTCAAAGCCGGCGATTCGGTCCTTCGCGGGTCGAATGGTGGATTCGACTTCCACACGCCTCCGCCAAAGTCCTGTTGATTCAGTTGCCTTTGCGGCGAGAAAGAACGAGAAGGAGGCCACAATACGGAGGGGTTGGACCATTCGATCCTTCGGGAACGGTTCCGAACGTCCTGTCAGCGTTGTCGGGAAAAAGCCGAATGCTTTAAGTACACGCTTGGCGCTTGCACTCCTGGCTCACCTTACGGCATGTGGGGCAATTCGGATTTCGAACTGATTGCGATAGGCGGCTAATAGAGGTCGATCGGCAAACAGGCGCGATGCCCCCATGCGGACTTCAATTGTTGTCCGAATCTTGGCATGACGCGGCAATTCTCCCCGCGCCATCACGATCAAACCGAACAGGCCAAGGAGGTTCGAACACAACCAAAATAGCGCATGACAATTGATGCGACCGCTCTGGTAGCCCTGCGCGTAAGAGCAGCCCATCCGATCACGGTAACCAACCCTGCGCTTTCAGCAACTCTTGAAACCGCGGCTCCGCTCGCAGCGAGTCAAAGCGGCTGTCCACGTTCAACCAGATCAGTGAGGCGTCATTTTGATCACGGGCGTGTTCAAGCGCGTCCAAGGCGTTTTCTTTCTCTCCTAGCCCGGCATAGATTGTTGCCTTTGACGTTTGCCCTGCGTAATTGCCCTCTATTGCCATCGCATTCAGGTCTGCCAGCATTTTGCGCGCATCCGTGCCACTCCCGGACATGGCATAAGCGTGGCCAAGCAGTCCTTTATTATAGGCGCCCCGGCCGCCGCTTAACTCCTCTGCCCTGAGGAATTCCGAGATGGCCGAGGCATACTGTTTTTTCCCTTCATAGGCCAATCCTAAAACCGCGTGCGCCACAACAAAGTTTGGATCGCGCTGCAAGACCAGATGGCATTCATCAATCGCCGTGTCGTAGTCTCTGGCGAAATAACGAACATAAGCCGCTGCGCTCTGAACCACGGAAGAAAAAGGATCGAGATTGAGAGCCGCTCGAATCTCCCTGTCCGCTTCCTGGCTCTGCCCCATCGAGGCCAGGTAAAGGGCGTACCAATGATGTGCCGGAACGTAACTGGCGTCCAATTCGATCGCGCGGCGGAATTCGCGCTCGGCCGCAGGCCACTCCCATGTCCACATAAACTTTACATAGCCGAGAGAAGCATGCGCCTCCGCAAGCGAGGGATCTAGTTCGAGCGCGTGCTGGGCCGCTTCCTCAGCTTTGACGATGCCCGCGGTGCTGGAAGAGTATCCATAAAACACGAGCATGTTGTAGGAGTCCGCCATTCCCGAGTAGGCCCGGGCATTCTTGGAATCCGCCTCGATGGCCCGCTTGAAATATTCGAAGCCACGATCGAGACCTTCCTTGTTTCTCTGGCTCCAGTAATAGCGTCCCTGTAGATAGGCAAGATGAGAATTGGGATTCAATGAGAGGCTGCGATTCCTCCGCAATGTGGCTTCCGGCGTAGTATGAATTCCAACCTCTCGAGCGATATCTCGGCCAAGGTCGGACTCGAAAGCGATCAGATTGCTAGAGGTGCTGTCATATTTGCGCGTCCAGATTGGCGCATGATCGCGTGTTCGAATGAGCTGAGCGCTGAAGCTGTACTGGTCGAGGTCGCCTCGTATGCTGGTTTCCAGCACATAGTCCACACCCAGCTCGCGCGTTATCTGAGAAAGCGTCTTCTCGCTGTTTTTATAAGTCATCGAAGAAGTCCGCGCGATCACTCCCAACTGACCTAACCGGGGTTTTTTGTACCAGCGGGAGTGAGAGAGAATTCACTCTGGAGGGAAGCTGGTATGCCGATGAAGAAATACAAGCCGGAGCAGATCGTGACACTGCTGCGGCAGGTTGAAGTGGAACTCGCC
>Ga0210397_10000100_pt1 | contig 70398 bp, 75 predicted proteins | sample IncBWH2OmetaG_FD_160126 | JGI IMG/M metagenome (GOLD analysis project Ga0210397, IMG submission 160126) | Forest soil microbial communities from Barre Woods Harvard Forest LTER site, Petersham, Massachusetts, United States - Inc-BW-H-2-O ...
AGTTCGGCGCGCTGTGCTATGGCATCAGCCTGTGGCTGCTCAAGGCCGATCCGGGACTGCTCGCCGAGCGCATGGGCGGCATCAACCAGGCGGCGCAGCCGCTGGAAGACCGGCTGGCGATGGGCGGGTTGCTGCTGACCTGGTGCCTGTGGTGCGTCGCGATGGGGCTCGATGCGCGCTACCATGCCTCGCGCCTGCCGCTGTGGCTGGAGGTGGTGGGCGGCGCTGCGCTGGCGGCCGGCTTCGCGGCGATCCGCATCGTGTTCCGCGCCAATTCCTTCGCCGCGCCGGTGGTGAAGATCCAGGCCGAGCGCGGCCAGCGCGTGATCGACACCGGCCCTTACGCGTGGGTGCGCCATCCGATGTACACCGGCGGCCTCCTGGTGTTCGCCGGCATACCGCTGCTGCTCGGCTCGCTGTGGGGCCTCGCGCTCCTGCCGCTGCTGCTCGCCGGGCTCGTCGTGCGCACGAGGATCGAGGAACGGGTGCTGCGCGCGAAACTTGCGGGTTACAGCGCATATGCGGCGCGGGTGCGCTGGCGTTTCGTGCCCTATGTCTGGTGAAAACGGCGGATGCCGTTTTCTGTGACGACGGCGTCGAGCGGACGATCGTAGTCCATGCGCGGCAGCGCCGGCATTTCCTGGCCGGCATAGGCGACACCGATGGCGCGCGCGCCGGGCGTTGCCGCCAGCGTGCGGTCGTAGAAGCCGCCGCCATAGCCGAGCCGCGTGCCGCGCGCATCGAAGGCGAGCAGCGGCACGAGGAAGATTTTCGGATGCGCGATCGGCCAGTCCGGCGCCGGCTCCGGCACGCCGAAGGCGCTGCGCACGAGTTCGCCGCCCGGCATCGCGCGATGAAAGGCGAGCGGCCTCGCTTTTTCCACCACCCGCGGGAACGCGAAGATGCAGCCGCGCAGCGCGAGCGCCTTCAGCAGCAGCTGCGGATCGGCCTCGTCGCCCATCGCGACATAGGCCGCGACGAGACTGCCGTCGGGAATCTCGAGCGCAGCCGCATGCGCGGCGATCCGCGCCGCGAAATCCGGCACGGCGCGCGCGAGATCGGCGCGGCGGGCGCGCGCTTCGGTGCGGAGGATGGGTTTTATCGACATCGAGGAAGGTCTGGCCGACCGGGTCGCGCTTGCCGGTACGCTGTTGCGACCGGCCGCTCGCTGCCCGGCCATGACGGGTTTAAAAGTGGACGGACCGCCGTCGCCGTTGGTGTTTGGATCCTCACGGGCCTGCTTGTGCAGGTGGGCGCCATATGACCAAGACCACGATCCTGGCCAGGGACAGCTCCCGGTGAGTAACATTAAGGCCCCTGGGCATCGCTAACCTGACGCGCGGGGCAGTACCGTCCGTCCCGACCTTAGGCTTGTGCAAGCCGCCCGGCAATGTCCTCGAGCCTGAGGCTCGCCGCCTCGAAGACGTCGGCGGCGGCGCCTTGCGCCTGTGCCAGCTTGCCGCTGACATCCTCATGGGTGCCGCTGAGGCTGCCCAGTTCCTGGGTGCGCAGATGCAATTGCGCCGCCACTTCGTGGTGCTCGTCGGCGATCAGCAACGCCGCCATCAGCAGCAGGCGCTGCTCGCCGACCTGGCCGACCGAGGACAGGAGTTCCTTCACCTTGCCGTCGACATGGACGGCGAGTTCGCGCAGATGGTCTTCCTCGCCGTCGTCGCAGGCGATGGTGTAGGCGCGGGAATTCACCATGACATTGACCAGAGGCATGCGGTTCTCCTAGCGGCCGAGCGCGGCGCGGATTTCGCCGATGGCGCCGTCGAGACGGTCCTCGACCTCCTCGGTGATGCCGGCCAGGGCGCGGTTCTCTTCTTCCAGTTCGGCGATGCGCGCCAGGAGGCGGTCGCGCTCCTCGCCAAGTTCGGCGATCTTGGCCTTCGAATCGGCGGCCGAGGCGCGCAGGCCGCGCAGCGGGGCGGTTTCGGCCTCGAGCTTGCGCAGTGCCGCATCGAAGCGTTGCCGAGCGATGTCCAGCCTGCTCATGCGCGCTCCTTTTGTCGCGATTCTGGAAGACCTTAGGCCCGGCGGGTGGGCGCGGCAACGCATAAAAGCCGCGGCCTCGGCACGGCGCCTTTTGTCCGCGCCGGACGTTGTCCCGGCGATGGTTGGCGCGGCGTCATTCCGCGCCCTTGACGGGTCCGGCACCCGGTCGCTAAGGCCTCTTTCCCGCGCGGAGAAACACCGATGGAATCCCAAAACGCTCCGCCGGAGCAGGCCGAGACCAGACGCCTCGCCAACGCCATACGGGCGCTGTCGCTGGACGCGGTGGAGCAGGCCAAATCGGGACATCCCGGCCTGCCGCTCGGCATGGCCGACGCCGCCACCGTGCTGTTCTCGCATTTCCTGAAATACGACCCGGCTGACCCCGCCTGGCCCGACCGCGACCGCTTCGTGCTGTCGGCCGGGCACGGCTCGATGCTGCTCTATTCCCTGCTCTATCTCACCGGCTATCCGGGGATGACGCTCCAGGACATCAAGACCTTCCGCAAGGTCGGCAGCCCTTGCGCCGGGCATCCCGAATACGGCCACGCGCCGGGCATCGAGACCACCACCGGCCCGCTCGGCCAGGGCCTCGGCAACGCGGTCGGCATGGCGCTCGCCGAACGCATCCTGAACGCCCGCTTCGGCGACGGCGTCGTCAGCCACAAGACCTATGTCATCGCCAGCGACGGCGATCTGATGGAAGGCATCAGCCACGAGTCGATCTCGCTGGCCGGGCATCTGAAGCTCAAGAACCTGATCGTGCTCTACGACGACAACCACATCTCGATCGACGGCTCGACCCAATTGTCGGATTCGACCAACACCATCGAGCGTTTCGAGGCCGCCGGCTGGAAGACCGTGATGTGCGACGGCCACAGCGCCGCCGAGGTGCATCATGCGCTGAGCGAAGCCCAGTCGAGCGACCGGCCGACCCTGGTCAAGTGCAAGACCATCATCGGCTTCGGCATGCCGACGCGCGCCGGCACGCAGAAGGCGCACAGCGACGCGCCGGGCGCCGAGGAAATCGCCGGCGCCAAGCTGGCGCTCGGCCTGCCGCCCGAGGCATTCGCGCTGGAAGACGGCGTGCTGGAGGCCTGGCGCAAGATCGGCACACGCGGCAAAGGGGCGCGCGAGGCGTGGACCGCGCGCCTGGGCGCCTCGATCCATGGCGAGCTGTTCTACAACGCGATCAACGGCGACGTTCCGGACAAGCTGACCCAGGGCCTCGCCGCGCTCAAGCAGACGCTGGCGGCGGAGAAGCCGAACGCCGGCACCCGCCGCACCTCCGAAAAAGTGCTTGAGGTCGTCAACGGGGCGCTGCCGACCACCATCGGCGGCTCGGCCGACCTGACGCCGTCCAACAACACCAAGACCAAGAACATCGACGACATCAAGCCGGGCGATTATGCCGGCCGCTATGTCCATTACGGCATCCGCGAGCACGGCATGGCGGCGGCGATGAACGGCATGGCGCTGCATGGCGGCATCGTGCCCTATGGCGGCACGTTCCTGGTGTTCTCCGACTATTGCCGGCCCTCGATCCGGCTCGCCGCGCTGATGGGCATCCGCGTCGTCTTCGTGATGACGCACGATTCCATCGGCGTCGGCGAAGACGGCCCGACGCACCAGCCGGTCGAGCACCTGGCGGCGCTGCGCGCCATCCCGAACCTCACCGTGATCCGCCCCGCCGACGCGGTGGAGACGGTGGAGGCCTGGGAGCTGGCGCTCGGCAACAGGAAGGGCCCGACGCTGCTGGCGTTCTCGCGCCAGGACGTGCCGACGCTGCGGACGGCACAGGTGGCGCCGAACATGACGGCGAAGGGCGCCTATGAGATCGCCTCGGCCGACAACGCCAAGGTGACGTTCCTCGCCACCGGCTCGGAAGTGAGCCTGGCGGTCGACGCCGCGGCGCTGCTGAAGGCCGACGGCATCGGAGCCCGCGTCGTCTCCATGCCGTGCTGGAGCCTGTTCGACGAACAATCGGCGGATTATCGCGTCGGCGTCCTGGGACCCGGCACCGTGCAGGTCGCGGTCGAAGCCGGCGTGCGCCAGGGCTGGGGCCGCTACACCGGCGTGCATGGCCGTTTTGTCGGAATGCATGGCTTCGGCGCCAGCGGACCTTATAAAGACGTGTACAAGCATTTCGGGATCACGCCCGAGGCGGCCGCCGACGCGGCACGCGCGGCGTTGAAGGACAAGCAGTAGGAGCAAATTCATGGCTATTCGCGTTGCGATCAACGGCTTCGGCCGCATCGGACGTCTGGTGTTGCGCGCCATCGTGGAGAGCGGGCGGCGCGACATCGAAGTCGTGGCGGTCAACGACCTCGGACCGGTCGAGACCAACGCCCATCTGCTGCGCTACGATTCCGTGCACGGCCGCTTTCCGGCCAACGTCACGGTCGACGGCGACACCATCGTCGCGGCCGGCCACAAGATCAGGGTGACGGCGATCCGCGATCCCGGCGAGCTGCCGCACAAGGCGCTGGACATCGACATCGCGATGGAATGCACCGGCCTATTCACCTCGCGGGACAAGGCCGCGGCGCATCTTTCCGCCGGCGCGCGGCGCGTGCTGATCTCGGCGCCCGCCGACGGCGCCGACCTGACGGTGGTCTACGGCGTCAACCACGACAAGCTGACCAAGGAGCATGTCGTGGTCTCCAATGCGTCGTGCACGACGAACTGCCTAGTGCCCATCGCCAAGGTGCTGAACGACGCCATCGGCATCAATCACGGCTTCATGACCACGATCCATTCCTACACCGGCGACCAGCCGACCCTGGACACGATGCACAAGGATCTCTACCGCGCCCGCGCCGCGGCGCTGTCGATGATCCCGACCTCGACCGGCGCCGCCAAGGCCGTCGGCCTGGTGCTGCCCGAGCTCAAGGGCAAGCTCGACGGCGTCTCGGTGCGCGTGCCGACGCCGAACGTCTCGCTGGTCGACCTCAAATTCGTCGCCAAGCGGCCGACCACGGTCGACGAGGTCAACGGCGCCATCAAGGCGGCGGCGGCCGGCGCGCTCAAGGGCATCCTCGACGTCGTTGATGCCCCGCTGGTGTCCAGCGACTTCAACCATAACCCGGCCTCGTCGTCCTTCGCGCTCGACCAGACCAAGGTGATGGACGGCAGCTTCGTCTCGGTGATGAGCTGGTACGACAATGAGTGGGGCTTCTCCAACCGCATGGCCGACACCGCGGTGGCGCTGGGCAAGCTCATTTAAAATGGCCTTTCGCACTCTCGACGACCTCGCGGTCCGCGGCAGGCGCGTGCTGGTGCGCGCCGACCTCAACGTGCCGATGCAGGATGGCGCGGTCAGCGACACGCTGCGCATCGAGCGCCAAGCGCCGACCTTGCGCGAGCTGGCGGACCAGGGCGCAAAGGTCATCGTGCTGTCGCATTTCGACCGGCCCAAGGGCAGGGTCGTGCCGTCGATGTCGCTGCGGCCCGTCGCGGCGGCGCTGGCGAAAGCGCTGGGGAAGCCGGTGGCGTTCGCCGCCGACTGTGTCGGCGACATCGCCGAGGCGGCGGTCGCCGCGCTCGCGGACGGCGACGTCCTGCTGCTCGAGAACACGCGCTTTCATGCCGGCGAGGAGGCCAACGATCCCGCCTTCGCGAAGGCGGTCGCGGCGCTGGGCGACATTTTCGTCAACGATGCCTTCTCCGCCGCGCACCGGGCGCATGCCACGACCGAAGCCATCGCGCATCTGCTGCCGAGCGCAGCCGGACGCTCGATGGCGCTGGAGCTCGTGCATCTGAACAAGGCGCTGGGCGATCCGCTGCGGCCGGTGATGGCGGTGATCGGCGGCGCCAAGGTCTCGAGCAAGATCGCGCTCCTGGAAAACCTGGTGACGCGGGTCGAGACGCTGGTGATCGGCGGCGCCATGGCCAACACCTTCCTCGCGGCGCAGGGCATCGACGTCGGCAAGTCGCTCCATGAGCCCGACCATGTCGAGACCGCGCGGCGGGTGATCCATCTTTCCACCGAAAGCGGCGCCGCGATCCTGCTGCCCGTCGACGTCGTGCTCGCCAAGGCCTTCAAGGCGCATGCGGCGCACCGCACCGCCGATATCCACGCCATCCACAAGGACGAAATGGCGCTGGACGTGGGGCCGAAAACCATTGAGGCGTTCGCCAAACGCCTGCACACTACGCGCACTTTGGTGTGGAACGGGCCGTTCGGCGCGTTCGAGACGCCGCCGTTCGACGCAGGCACGGTTGCCGCCGCCAGGCTTGTCGCCGAGGCGACGAGAGCCGGCAACCTCCTGTCGGTCGCGGGCGGCGGAGACACGGTGGCGGCGCTCAACCATGCGGGCGTGGCCGGCGACTTCTCCTATGTCTCGACCGCGGGCGGTGCGTTCCTGGAATGGCTGGAAGGACAAGAGCTGCCGGGCGTCGCCGCCCTGGCAGCCCGCGAGGAGTGAGTATGGACATCGCCGAACTGAACCAGATCGCGCACAAGATGACGGCCAAGGGCAAAGGCATCCTGGCCGCCGACGAAAGCACGAGCACGATCAAGAAACGCTTCGACAAGATCGGCGTCGCCAATGTCGAAGACAACCGCCGCGACTATCGCGAGCTGCTGTTCCGCACCGATCGGGCGATGAAGAACTATATCGGCGGCGTCATCCTGTTCGACGAGACGATCCGGCAGAAATCCGCCGACGGCAACGGCACCCCGCTGATCGAGCTGATCGAGGCGGCGGGCGCGGTGCCGGGCATCAAGGTCGACGCCGGCGCCAAGCCGCTCGCCGGCAGTAGCGGCGACACGATCACCGAGGGCCTCGACGGCCTGCGCGAGCGGTTCGCGGAGTACCGCAAGCTCGGCGCCCGCTTCGCCAAGTGGCGCGCGACCTACGATCCGACCGGCGGACGGCCGTCCTTCAATTCCATCAACGCCAACGCCCATGCCCTGGCGCGCTATGCGGCGCTGGCGCAGGAAAACGGCATCGTGCCGATCGTCGAGCCCGAAGTGCTGATGGACGGCGACAACGACATCGACCAGTGCGCCGCGGTGACCGAGTGGGTGCTGAAGGAGGTCTTCCAGCAACTCTATTATGCCAATGTCCAGCTCGAAGGCATCGTGCTGAAGCCCAACATGATCGTGCCGGGCCTGAAATGCGCGCGGCAGGCGAGCGTCGAGGAGGTCGCCGACCGCACGGTGCAGATCCTGAGACGCTGTGTGCCGACGGCGGTGCCGGGCATTGCGTTCCTCTCGGGCGGCCAGTCGGACGTGGACGCGACGGCGCATCTCTCCGCCATGAACGCGCGCCACAATTTGCCCTGGGCGCTGACGTTTTCGTACGGCCGCGCCCTGCAGGCCGCGCCGCAGAAGGCCTGGAGCGGCAAGACGGAAAACGTCGGCGCCGCGCAGGCCGCGTTCCTGCACCGCGCCCGGATGAACAGCCTGGCCGCGCTCGGCAAATGGTCGGCGGACGCGGAAAAAAGTGCGGCGTAGGCGCCGAAAAATGTGATATGTTTCCGTTTCGGATGGATGACATGCTGACACACAAGGCCGTTCATGATGTGATGAGAGACGTCCTGAAGCGCGTCTTGCCGAAGACCGATGTCAGCAAGATCGAGGTTCAGGACTATGCAGATGCTGCGGGCGAAAGCGCGCTGGAAATTACAATTGTCCTCTCCAAAGGCAATGTTGTTGCACTGAATGGCAACGAATTGGCGAAAGTCTTGGAAGGAATTCATAGCGCGCTCTCGCAACAGGGGGATGAGCGCTTCCCCTATCTGCGATATTTGACGGCTAAGGAAGCAAAACAGCTTGCACTGTGATCGATGAATCCAATCGATCTCATAAGACACGCAGAAGCGTTGCTGCGCCCTCACAAAGGTCCGCCCAGGCAGACCGATTTGCGGCGTTCGATATCTGCCTCCTACTATGCAATGTTTCACGCAATCCTGCGCGCCACCGCCGACGAATTGGTAGGAAGTGGTACTGCGGCACGGAAATCGCCGGCATATGCGTTAATCTATCGCGGCTTTGAGCACGCGCAAATGAAGTCGGTCTGCGCTGATCTATCCAAACCTCGATTGCCGTACAAAATGGAAAGCGTTTTCGGCGTCCAACAACTCCCACAATTGTACCGAGCGACAGCTCGCGTCTTTGTCACCTTGCAGGAAGCCCGTCATTTGGCCGACTACGCGCCCTCACAGCGCTTCTATAAGTCAGAAGCGAAGACGGCAATTACGCAGGCAAAATTCGGCGTCGGGAACATCTTATACGGCTCGGGACAAGTTCGCAGGATGTTCCTCGTATCAATGCTGCTTCGCGTTCGATGACCGAGCGCTGCCGCCTTTATCTCATCACGCCGCCGAAGCTGGAGGCGAAGGCCTTTGCCGAGACGCTGCGGCGCGCGCTGGGCGCCGGCGACGTGGCCTCGCTGCAGCTGCGGCTGAAAGACGTCGGCGACGACGCGATCCGCCGCGCCGTCGAAATCCTGATGCCCATCGCGCAGCGCGCCGACGTCGCCTTCATCCTCAACGACCGGCCCGATCTCGCCCATGAGATGCGCTGCGACGGCGTGCATGTCGGGCAGGAGGACGCCAGCGTCGCCGAGGCGCGGCAGATCCTGGGAAAGAACGCCATCGTCGGCGCGACCTGCCACGACTCGCGGCATCTGGCGATCGAGGCGGCGGAGGCCGGCGCGGATTACGTCGCGTTCGGCGCGTTCTTTCCGACCGCGACCAAGGATGGCGCGACTCCGGCCGACATCGAGACGCTGCGCTGGTGGAGCGAGATGATGGTGGTGCCGGTCGTCGCCATCGGCGGCATCACGGCGGGCAATGCGCGGCCGCTCATCGAAGCCGGCGCGGACTTCCTCGCCGTGTCGTCGGGTGTGTGGGACCACGCCGAAGGCCCGGCGGCGGCAGTAATGGCGTTCAACGCGCTGCTCGAGGACACGCCATGAAGGCCCGCAAGCGCTCCGCCGACGGCACGTTCGTGATCGACGGCACCGAACTGCACTGGTCGCTGCTGCGCGAGGCGCAGTACACCACCAGCGACGGCTACAAGGGCATGGCCTTCACCGTGCGGGCCGAGCCCGATGCCGGCAGCAACCGGACCTTTCGCGAACTGATCCTGGAATTTCCCTTTCCCAAGCGCAAATTCCGCTTCGCGCACCAGGAGAAGGAACGGATCAGTCCGCGCGCCGTCGAGGCCGGCATCCGCCAGGCGATGGCGGCGGGCTGGGACCCGGTGTCGCGCGGCCGGGTGTGGGCATACCAAGTGGAGCCGGAATAGGCGGGCTAAGTCCGCCAAGGATGATCGACAATCGTTTGGTAAAACCGGGACCAACCGCGCGGCGCCGGATTCGCGGCCTGATATTGCGCCTGCGCTGCCGTGTCGAGTGCGCTGAACCATTTATAGAAACAGTTGTAGTAACCCTCGCCGTCGCCCATGCGCCAGCCGATCGAGCCAGCCGGTATTTTGGGAAATTCAATCCAGGGCGGTCGCATCTCGTTCTCCTGGCCAATTGCGATATTGCACGTTTTGGGGCCGAATTGCGCGTCTCGCGGCCCTCTGCTATCACCCGCGCGCTCTTTGTCAGTTCGAACCTGAAAACCGCGCCGAAGGAGGCGTCTTCCATTCCATGGCCAAGATCACCGGCAACGAAATCTCACCCGGCACGCTGATCGGGTTCAATGGCGGTCTGTGGGTCGCGGTCAAGACGGCGAAGGTGAAGCCCGGCAAGGGCGGCGCCTACAACCAGGTCGAACTGAAGGAAATCATCCAGGGCACCAAGCTCAACCAGCGCTTCCGCTCCGACGAGAGCGTCGAGGAAATCTATCTCGACAAGAAGGACTACAGCTTCCTGTTCGCGAGCGGCGACATGCTGACCTTCATGGACGCGGAGACCTACGACCAGATCGAGCTGCAGGCTGACTGGGTCGGCGACCAGGCGCAGTATCTGGTCGACGGCATGAAGGTCATGCTGCAGCTCTACGAGGGCAAGCCCATCAGCATCAAGCTGCCGGCGCAGGTGACGCTGGAAGTGGTCGAAGCCGATGCGGTGATGCGCGGCGGCACGGCGGCGCCGTCCTACAAGGGCGCCAAGCTGGCGAACGGCATGACGCTCCAGGTGCCGCCCTTCATCAATGCCGGCACCAGAATCGTCGTCTCGACCGAGGACGGCTCTTACGTCAGGCGGGCGGAGTAATGCGCTATCTCTCCCCCGCCATCAACGTCATGGTCGCCGCCGCGCGCAAGGCCGGGCGCGGCCTGATCCGCGATTTCGGCGAGCTCGAAAACCTCCAGGTCTCGCTCAAGGGGCCGGCCGATTTCGTCTCCACCGCCGACAAGCGCACCGAGAACCTCCTGCTCGAGGAGTTGCAGCGCGTGCGGCCGGGCTATGCCTTCCTGATGGAGGAGGGCGGCACGGTGGCGGGGCCCGACAAGACGCACCGCTTCATCATCGATCCGATCGACGGCACGACGAACTTCCTGCACGGCATTCCGCATTTCGCGATTTCCATCGCACTGGAGCGCGAGGGCCAGCTGGTCTCGGCCGTGGTCTTCAATCCCGTCACCGACGAGATGTACCTCGCCGAGAAGGGCCAGGGCGCCTATCTCAACGACAAGCGCCTGCGCGTCGCGGCGCGCAAGAAGCTGAACGAGAGCGTGCTCGCCACCGGCATCCCCTTCCTCGGCCATGGCGACGCGGCCGGCTTCACCGCCGAGCTCAACGCCGCGATGGGCGCCACCGCCGGCGTGCGGCGCTTCGGCGCGGCAAGCCTGGACCTCGCCTATGTCGCGGCCGGCCGGTTCGACGGCTATTGGGAGCGCAATCTGTCGCCCTGGGACGTGGCGGGCGGCCTGCTGCTGGTGCGCGAGGCCGGCGGCGTCGTCAGCGACCTCGCCGGCGGCGCCAACATGCTCGACGGCGGCCAGGTCCTGGCCAGCAACGAGCATCTGCATCCGCAGATCCTGAAACTCCTGAAAGACGCGGCAAAGAGTTGAGGGGCAGAGGCCAGACCAGTATGGTCCCCTCCTCGCAGCATGGGCTGAATCGGCGAATGAAACTTGGCAGCGCGCTTGGCGCTTCGATTCTCCTGGTCCTGGCGGCTCCTGCCGCGGCGCAGGTGTATCCGGGCGAGGAAGTGACCGTGAACCCGGGCGCCATCGGCCATGGCTACCTGCTCTATCCGGGCGGCAAATATGGCCGCCATGTCGGCAATTTGCTGCAACCGGGCGACCGTCCGGGCGCGGTCATCCACCTGCATATGCCGGGCCGCCATCCCGCGACCCATGTCGCGCGCCACAGCCATCCGCCGGCGGCAGCGCCGGTCGATGTCGCCAGCGACCTGGCGCCGCCGCCGCCCGCGCCGCATCACACGCCGCGCATTCGCCGCACCGCCAGCGCCACGCCGCCGCCCGCGCCGCCGCCCGTCGCCGCGACGCCCCCACCAGACGCCGGCGCCGACGCGGTTCCCGAAGACAGCGCCGCCCGCCTGTTTGCGACCGGGCCGACCGCTGCGCCGCCGCCGGCCCCCCCGCGGCATGTCGCCAGCGCGCCACCGCCCGCCAAGCCGCGTCACCCCGCCCCGCCGCCACCTGCAAGCACGCCGGCGCCCACCGACGATGCCGCGATTCCCTTCACGCTGGGCGGGCCGATGGCGGCACCGCCGCCGCCGCGCCGCACCGCCAGAGCCGCGCCGCCGCCCGCAGCCACGACGGCGCCGACCGGTGTTGCCGCCGGCCTGCGCAGGCAAAGCATCATCCCGTTCGCGCCCGGCGCCAGCAGCCCGGCGACGGCGGACGTCAATGCGATCCATTCCCTCGCCACGACGCTGAACGCGGCGCTGGCCGGCGGCGCGGCGCATGTCCAGCTCGAGGCCTATGGCGGACCGCGCGGCGACAAATCCTCGGATTCGCGCCGGCTGTCGCTCAAGCGGGCGCTGGTGGTGCGTGAACTGCTGATCGAGGACGGCGTGCCGTCCGAGAAGATCGACGTACGCGCCATGGGCGGCGCCGACGACAATGGCGCGGCCGACCGGGTCGACGTCTTCGTGCGGGCCTGATCAGGCGGCGTCGGTCATCGAGATGTGCCGCGCCTCGCGGCCCAGCCAGGCGAACAGCGCCACCGCCAGCGCGGCGACCACCGCAACGCCGGCCAGCGCCAGACGGTAGTCGTTGTGGTTGCTCTCGGCGATGCGCGCCTGCAGCACCGCATTGGACGAGGCGATGAAATTGCCGAGCTGGTAGACCGTGCCCGGGAACGTGCCCCGCGCCTCGGGCGGCGACAGCTCGTTGAGATGCGCCGGCACCACGCCCCAGGCGCCCTGCACGAAGAACTGCACCAGGAAGGCGCCGAGGCCGAGCAGCGCCGCGGTCTCCGAATAGGCCCACAGCCAGACCGCGGGAATCGACAGCAGGGCTGCCACCACCATGGTGCGGCGGCGGCCGAAACCCTGGCTGAACGAACCGAAGGCGAGGCCGCCGAGGATGGCGCCGATATTGTAGAGCACCGCGATGGTGCTGACCGTCAGGTGATCGAAATGATGCTGTTTCTGCAGGAAGGTCGGATAGAGATCCTGCGTGCCGTGGCTGAAGAAGTTGAACGCCGTCATCAGCACGATGGCGTAGAGCGCGACCTGCCAGTGCTTGGCGAGGACGCTCAGGACCGTCGCCGCCGAGGCGCGCTCGCGGTTCCATGACGGCGATTCGGGCACGTTGCGGCGGATGTAGAGGATCAGCAGCGCCGGCACGATGCCGACCATGAACAGGCCCCGCCAGCCGATATGGGCGTACAGAAGTCCGTAGGCCACCGAAGCGAGGAGATAGCCCGACGGATAGCCCGATTGCAGCAGGCCGGAGACGAAACCGCGCGCCTCGGGCTTCACCGTCTCCATCGTCAGCGAGGCGCCGATGCCCCATTCGCCGCCCATCGCGACGCCGAACAGGGCGCGGAGCGCGAGGAAGACGGTGAGATTGGGCGCGAACGCGGTCGCGAAGCCGAGGACCGAATAGAGCAGCACGTCGAGCATCAGGATCGGGCGGCGGCCGAAGCGGTCGGCGAGCCGGCCGAAGATGAAGGCGCCGACGGGGCGCAGTGCCAGCGTCAGCGTCACCGCCAGCGCGACGTCGGACACCACGGTGCCGAACTCGCCCGCGACGTCCTTGATGACGAAGACCAGCAGGAAGAAATCGAACGCATCGAGCGTCCAGCCCAGATAGCTCGCCGCCACGACGTGTTTCTGCGCCGAGCTCCAACCCTTCAATGCCGCCAATGCCATGATTTCTCCCGCCACCCGCGCCGCATATTGCACGAGATTCGCGGTTCTGCCGACGCGCAACTTGACCGGAGCCCGGCGCCGCAATCTAGTGCGCCCGAGCGCCACGGATGGACGACGATGCTGAGACAGACGGCTCTGGCCTGCGCCCTGGGACTGTGTGCCGGCCTTGCGGCGAGCCCGGCGGCGGCCAACGGCATCGAATCCGCCGGCGTCGACGTCGCCATCGCGCTGCCGCTGGTGGCCGGGGGCATCGCGTTCGCCCACGACCAGGACTGGACCGGCGTCGCGCAGCTCGGCGCCGACACGCTGGCGACGGTGGGCACGGCCTATGCCCTCAAGCACGTCATCCGCGAGGAGCGCCCCGACGGTTCCGACTTCCAGTCGATGCCCTCCGACACCGCAGCCCTCGCCTTCGCGCCGGCGGCGTTTCTGTGGGACCGCTATGGCTGGGAATATGGCGTGCCGGCCTATGCCGCGGCCGCCTTCGTCGGCTACAGCCGGGTCGATGCCAGGAAGCATCACTGGTACGACGTGGCGGCGAGCGCCGGCATCGCCTGGGGCTTCAGCCAGGTTTTCACGACGCAGTATCGCCGGCCCAACCAGATCTATTCCAGCATCTACGCGACGCCCGGCGGCGCTTATGTGCGGTTGAGCTATAACTTCTAGGTCTGGGCCCGCCGCGCCGCGAGCCGCGCCTGGAACTCGTCCGTCGTGTTGTTCCTGGGATAGGGGCTCGGCGGCACTGGGGCGCCGAGGAACGCGCAGAGCGGATCCCAGCCGTCCTTGGCCTCGAACACCAGCAGCCGATCCTTCGGGATGGCGCGCCGGACCTCTTCGTTGTGGCGCTCATAGACGCCGATCATGTGCGCTTCGCTGAAATCGTTGCCGAAGGTCTTCTCGCCGATCAGCAGCGGCCCGAAGATGCCCGGCAGGCGCTGCGTCGCGCCGTCCTTGGGCTGCATCATCGCCGGCATGATCGTGCTGGAAACGCTTCTGTACCAGGACGCGGCGTCGCGTAGCGACAGGATGACCTTCGCCTCTGGGTAGCGCAGCGCGAGCTCCTTGTAGAAGGAGCAGCTCGGCCAGTCGCAGCTGGCCTGGTAGGCGGCGAAGACGTCATCCCACTCGACCGCCTCGCCGAGCGCCGCGCGGTCCCAGAACGGCACCTGCTCGGGATGCTGGAACACCTCCACCATGTGATGACAGGGCGCAAGGCCCAGCATCTCCAGCGCCTGCTTGAGCGACGCCGTGCCCGTGCGGCCGAACCCCGCGCCGATGACCTTCAAGCTCATGTGATCTCTCCCCGTTCGCGCAACTCTTGCCCAGAACCGTCCGGCTCACAATAGTTGGCGCGCACCGGGAGACTGCCATGGCCGTCCGCACGACACTGACAGCAATCGCGCTTGCGCTGATGGCCGGCCCCGCCGCCGCCATGAGCCTGTCGAGCACGGACTTTTCGGATGGCGCGGCGATCCCCGTGGCGCAGATCTATCCGCGCTGCGGTGGGCAGAATGTCTCGCCGTCGCTCACCTGGCGCGGCGTGCCGCCGGGCAGCAAAAGCCTGGTGCTGACGATGATCGACGTCAGCGTGCAGCCCAGCGGCTGGTCGCATTGGATCGTGGTCGACCTGAACCCGGCGACGGCCGCGCTGCCGCACGGACTCGCCACGCTGCCCGCCGGCGCCAGGGCGATCGCCGGCAATTTCGGCGATGCCGCCTATGACGGCCCCTGCCCGCCGAACGGCAGCGGGCTGCACCGCTACGAATTCACGCTCTGGGCGATGCCGGCGGCAAAGACCGTCATCGCGCCGGACGCCAGGGCGGCGGACGTCCTGGCGACGCTGGCGAAGACGGCACGCGCGCACGCCACGCTCGCCGGCACGGTCACACGCTAGGTCGTCGGCGCGTTCGCGGCGTCGGCGAGGCGGTCGATGGCGCGCAGGGGCGGGAACAATCCCATCCACACCGCGACGACCGCCAGCGTACCGACGCCGCCCAGCACGACGGCAGGGATGGTGCCGAACCAGCCGGCGGTGAGGCCGGACTCGAACTCGCCGAGCTCGTTGGAGGCGCCGATGAACAGCATGCTGACGGCGCTGACGCGGCCGCGCATCTCGTCCGGCGTCGCATACTGGATCAGCGCCGAGCGCACGAAGACGCTGATCATGTCGGAGCCGCCCAGAACGGCGAGCGCCGCCAGCGAGAGGTAGAAATTCGTCGAGACGCCGAAGACGACGGTGGCGAGGCCGAAGACGGCGACCGCGGCGAACATGATGATGCCGGTGTGGCGCTGGATCGGCCAGCGCGCCAGGCTGAACGCCATCAACGCCGCGCCCACCGCCGGCCCGCTGCGCAAGACGCCGAGCCCGATCGGCCCGGCATGCAGGATGTCGCGGGCATAGACCGGCAGCAGCGCGGTGGCGCCGCCGAGCAGCACGGCGAAGAGATCGAGCGAGATGGCGCCGAGCACCACCGGGCGGTGGCGCACGAAACGCACGCCCTCGGCGACGCGTTCGAGCCGCGAGGCGCCGGTGTCGACATGCGCCGGGCGATAGCGCCCGCCCAGCGAAGCGCTGCACAGCGAGGCGCCGATGAAGCCCGCGATGCACACCGAATAGGTCGCAGCCGGCCCCAGCGCGTAGAGAAAGCCGCCAAGCGCCGGACCCGCGATCACCGCCGTGGTGAACACCGACGAGCTCATGGCGATGGATCTGGGCAGTTTCTCGGGCGCCACCAGGAACGGCAGCAGCGACTGCGACGACGGGCCGTAGAAGCCGCGGGCGCAGCCGAACAGCACCAGGATCGCGTAATACGGCCACACCGTGTGCGGCCGATACAGCGAAAGCCCCAGGAACAAGACGCCGCAGATGCCCTGCATCGCCTGGGTGAGGCTGAGGATCTTGCGCTGGTCGAAGCGGTCGGAGATGTCGCCGGCCGGCAGCGTCAGGAGGAACATCGGGCCGAACTGGCACAGGCCCACCAGGCCGAGGGCAAAGGTCGAATGGGTGATGGCGTAGATCTGCCAGCCGATGGCGACCGACTGCACCTGCATGGCGACGGTGGCGAGAAAGCGTCCGGAGACGAAGGCGTAGAAATCGCGGTCGCGGTAGACCGTGGGCGGGGCGTCCGTCATCGTCGGCAATGAGTGCGGTCTGCGCCGCTGCCCGTCAAGCCGCCGCGAGGCGCCGCTGCCATTCGTCGCGCGTGATGCGTCCCGAGGGCCACGGCCCGCGACGCCGGGTTTTGCCGGTCGATGCAGGAGATCACGCGTTCATTCTGCATTCAGGGCGGTGTCGCGCCGGCGCGGCATGGCGGCACGCGACAGACCGAGACAAAGATCACGGAAACTGTACCGCCTGCCGAGCCGTTCATACTTGCGAAAGGTGGGGGACGGACCCGATCTCTCTGTATGGGCCGCGTTCGCAAAAGGCCCGACACACAAGGAGACGACCATGACGATCAAGACGACATTCTTCGCGGCGGCACTGGCGCTGTCGCTGGCCGCGGCGCTGGGCGCGCCGGCCGACGCGGCGCCCGTGGGCGGAGGCACGATGATGGGCGGCATGCACAACAATATGGGCCACGCGGACATCTTCCACGACCGCAGCCATCGTCCGCCGGCCCGCAGCGAGGTCCGCCCGCACCAGCCGCGCGGCCATTATCGCTGGCGCGCCGGCGCCTGGAGCTGGAATAGCGACCACTGGGATTGGGCGCCCGGCCTCTGGGTCCGCTTCTAGGGTCCACGCAAGATGAAACACCTCCGCCGGCCCGCGCCGGCGGAGGTTTTCGTTCAGGCGTCGGTGTTCAGCGCACCGGCCGCGCGCGGGCCACGATGCCGGCGAAGCGCGGATCGTTGCGCAAGCGGTCCAGGTGCGGCAGGTGGGCCAGGAACAGCGTCACCGGCTCGTCGGCGCGCACCGCATCCTCGAGCGCCGCGAACGCCTGGTCCGCCTGGCCGGCATTGGCATGCAGCATCGCAAGGTCCATGGCGCGCGGCACGAACATCACGCGCTGCTGCTCGAACAACGCCGCGCCGGCGGCGCAGAAGGCGTCGAAGCCGTCCGCCGCGAAGGCCGATTTGAGCCCTGCCAGCGTCACGGCATCGGTGCCGAGCAGGCGGATGCTTTCCAGCAGCGCCTCGACCGCGTCGCGGTGGTTGCCGAGAAAGGCCTGCGCCCAGCCGGCGGCGGCCCAGGCGTCGGCCGAGCCGGCGCTGAGCTGGATCGCCTTCCTGGCTTCGGCCAGCGCATGCGGCAGGCGGCGCGCCGCGAGCAATATTTGGACGACGTCGGTGCGGGCGGCGAGCGACAGCGGCTCGATCTCGACAGCACGGCGCGCCTCACGCTCGGCCTCGACGAAACGGCCGATCGCCGCCAGCGCGAAGGCGCGGATGCGGTGGGCGCTGGCGAGGCCGGGATCGAGCGCCAGGGCCTTCAGCAAAGCGGCATCGGCTGCCGCGAAATCGCGGTCTGCGAGCAGCGTCGCGGCGCCGAGCAGCGCCCAGCCTTCGGCGAACCCCGCATCGAGCGCGGTGGCGGCCTGCGCCGCGGCCTTGGCGGCGGCCGCGAAAGCGGCGCCCTGCCCGACCGCATGGCTCGTCAGCATCGCTTGCGCGAGCCCGGCATGGGCGGCGGCCGATCTGGGATCCGCCGCGACGGCGGCTTCGAAATAGACCCGCGCCTGGGCGAGGCTTTGCGGCAGCGGTACGGCGAGCGCCGCACGGCCCTTGCGCAGCCATGCATCGGTGCCGGACTCTTCGCTGGCCGCCGCCACAGCGCCTTCAGGCGCCACCAGCAGCCGGTAGCCGCGCTTGGGCAGCGTCTCGATGAAGCGCCTGTCCTTGCTTTCGCCGAGCGCGCTGCGCAGCCGGCTGATCGCAGCGGCCAGCGTGTCGTCGCCGATGGCGCGGCCGCTCCACACGGCAGCGACGATCTCGTCCTTGGCGACGACGCGGCCCGGCGAGGCGGCGAACAGCAGCAGCAGGTCCATCAGCCGGGGCTCGAGCCGCGTCTCGGCGCCGTCCCGCAGCAGCACGCCGCGCGCCGGCTCGACACGCCAGCCGCCCAGATCGAACGCGCGCCCGCCGGTCATGAGCCCCTGGAGGAATCTACTGCAGGTGGATGGTAATCGTGTTCGCGCCGGGCCGCACTTCGAATTTGGTGGCGGCAAAGGACGGCTCGCTGAAGGTGGGCCGGGCGTCGTTGGAAAAGCCGAATTTCTCCAGCGGCAGGCCGAGCCAGTTCATGTCGAACTGGCCGTTGCGGTTGAAGTCCTGGAACAGCTTGACGCCGTAAATGCCGGGCTTGATGCCGGTCAGCGTGACGATGGTCTCGCCGGGCCTCGCCGGCACGACGCCGTCATTGATGTCCTTGGCGTTGTCGTCGCCCCAGGTCTTCTCGGTGTAGAGCGCCACGCGCACGTCGCCGCCGCGCGGGGATACCTTCTCGACCTTGATGGTCAAGGTGGCGAGCGGCGCGGCGAGCGCGGGACTGAACGCGAGCGCGAGGACACAGCCGAGCAGAAATCGAGACACCTGTCGTCCTTTTCGCCCCCGCGCGCGTCCTAGGCGAGCCTGGGGTCCAGCTTCTTGCAGGCGTCGATCAGACCCTTCACCGAGTCGGCGGATTTGGCGAGCTGCTCCTTCTCCGAAGCCGTGAGCTCGAGCTCGACGATGCGCTCGATGCCCTTCTCGCCGATCACCGCCGGAACCCCGACATAGAGATCCTTGATGCCATAGGCACCGTTGACATAGGCGGCGCAGGGCAGCACGCGCTTTTTGTCCTTAAGGTAACTCTCGGCCATGGCGATGGCCGAGGTCGCCGGCGCGTAATAGGCCGAGCCGGTCTTGAGCAGGCCGACGATCTCGGCGCCGCCGTCGCGGGTGCGCTGGGTGATGGCGTCGAGGCGGTCCTGCTTGATCCAGCCCATCTTGACGAGTTCGGGCAGCGAGATGCCGGCGACGGTCGAGAAGCGCGGCATCGGCACCATGGTGTCGCCGTGGCCGCCGAGCACGAAGGCCGAGACGTCCTCGACGCTGACGTTCATCTCCTCGGCGAGGAAGTGGCGGAAGCGGGCGCTGTCGAGCACCCCGGCCATGCCGACCACCATGTGGTGCGGCAGTTGCGAGAACTGGCGCAGCGCCCACACCATGGCGTCGAGCGGATTGGTGATGCAGACCACGAAGGCGTTCGGGCAATTGGCCTTGATGCCCTCGCCGACCGCCGACATGACCTTGAGGTTGATGCCGAGCAGGTCGTCGCGGCTCATGCCGGGCTTGCGCGCCACGCCGGCGGTGACGATGACGACGTCGGCGCCGGCGATGTCGGCGTAGGAGTTGGTGCCCTTGAGCCTGGCGTCGAAGCCCTCGACGGGGCCCGCCTGCGACAGGTCGAGCGACTTGCCCTGCGGCAGGCCCTCGACCACGTCGAACAGGACGACGTCGCCCAGTTCCTTCAGGCCGATGAGATGGGCGAGCGTGCCGCCGATTTGTCCGCCGCCGATAAGCGCGATTTTCCTGCGGGCCATGAAGGGGTCCTTTTTTCGCTTGAAGCCGGGGGCTAAGTAGCGCGCCACTCGCTGCACCGCAAGGAAGCCGAAGTCACGGCGTTTGAGCGCTTATTTCAATGGCTTAACCGGGCTATGGTGCCGGCGGGAGGAGCACCGATGATATTGCGCGCGATGGTTTTGGCACTGGCGGTCGTGGCGGGGTTCGTAGGACCGGCCGCTGCGCAAGAGGAGACGATGGTCATCGTCCATGGACCGAAGCTGCCGCCGAAGCCTTGCGGGCAACATATCCGTGATGCCGATCTCCACGACGTTGCCGCGCATCCGGCACATTACGCCGATGTCTGCGTGCGCATTCGCGGGCTGGTCGTCGGCACGATGCTGTTCGCGGGTCGGCGTGGATATTATCTCGCAGGCCAGGGCACCGAGTACTTTGCGGTGCCGGGTGGGACCGACTACCGGGTTGGGCTCTATATGAGCGATGCAAACTGGAAGCGGGTACGGGACAAGCCGCCCGCTGAAGCCGTCGTGATCGCGCGCGTCGAGACCTGCGACGATCTCGTCACCGACCTCGAGAACGTCCTCATGGTGCAGGGCTGGTGCCACTACCAGAGCGGGACGATATTCGCCGTTGCCAGCATCCATACAAAGATGACACGCATCCTCCGCGCGACAAGTGATGCGGACCGTGCCGACATGGGCGATCTGCGTTTCGCGCCGCCGGATTGGGACAGGCGCGCCGCCGTCACCGACCTGGGTGAGAGTTGGATGCGAGCGATCGAGGCCGGTGATGCGCAGACGCTTCGGAAGCTTCAAACAGCATACGATGTACAGTTTGAGCCTGTGGTCCTGCGCGACGCGGGATCGCCTTTCGCCACGTTCCGCGGCCGCAAGACGCTGCCCCAGATGGTGCTGTTCCTGCCGCCGACCAGAGACGAACATCCCACCAGCAATCTCTACAACGTCGGCGTGTTCTGCTTCTGCCGGTCGAACGTCTGCGACGGTCTGTGGCCGATCAGCACCCAAGACACGGGTTTCACGCCGGAGCGGCCCTATGTCTGCGGCGGCGTCTGGTCGCAGGATGGCCAGCTGAGTGTCGAGATCAGTCCCGCCGACAAATATCTGACGGAACTCCTGCCGTTCAAGGGATGAAACGTGCAAAGAACCGCTGCCCCGGCTGCTCGACGAAGCGCCAGGTGAAGGCGGCCAGGGCGATGACGACCATCAGATAGGCCAGCAGCAACCCGCTCGCGTAATGCTTGAAGCCGAGGTCGATGATCGCATTGCCGTCGGGCAGGTCGATCAGCCACCTGCGGTGGAACAATATCTCGCCGCTATGGATCGCCGAGAACAGCACGGCCAGCACCAGCGTGTGGACCATGTAGATGGAATAGGACCAGCGCCCGAGCGCCGCGGCGGGGCGGCTGGTCAGGACGCGCGAGATGAGGCCGCGCTCACCCGCGAAGACCAGGACGGCGGCGGCGAACAAGGGTGTCGCGAGAAATTCGAGCGCGCGATGCCCCAGCACGAAGGTGAGGAAAGCAACGACGGCGGCCAGCATCGCGCCTTCAGCCCATGTGCCGCCGAGGGCCTTTGCGGTACCCGTCTTCCATATCTCATAGGTCAGCACGCCGGCGAAGAAGCCGTAGAGGCAGCGCGCGATGCCCCAATCGAAGGTCTCGCGCATGCCGTAGCGCGACACGCAGGCGAGCACCGCGACGCCGGCAACGGCAAGAAAGGCCGCTGCCGCGACGCGAAGTCTGCGCGACGGGACGAAGAAGCAGACCGCCGCGAAGACGAGATAGGTGCAGAACTCGGTGCTGATCGACCAGGCCGGCCCGTTCCAGGTCTCGTAAGGCTGCAAGCCCAGCGACTGGACCAGGAACAAATTGGCGAGGATCGCCATGGGCGAACGGTCGGCGGTGAAGGCGGCACGCTCGCCTGCCATCGGATGGGCGTGCGCGATGACGAGATGGGCGAGTTCGAGCCCGATCAGCGCCAGCAGCATCGCGGCGTGCAGCGGCCATAGCCGGCCGAAGCGGCGGATCACGAAAGCCTTTATTTCCGGGCCTTTGTCGAGCGCCGCGCCATAGGCGTGGGCGATCACGAAGCCCGACAGCACGAAGAAGAAATCGACGAACAGCCAGGCGTTGCGGACCAGCGGCTGCCAATAAAGCGCCCCGTGCACCTCAAGATGATGCGCCGCGACCAGGAGCGCGCAGACGCCGCGCCAGCCGTCCAGGGCGCGAAAGCGTGTCGAAATGTGTGCCGCGCCGGACATCGCGCCACGCTACGCGTCGCGCACCAAAAAGAAAGCCGGACCGACGCTTTCGCATCGGCCCGGCCTCTAACTTTCTTTCCGAAGGTGCGGGGTTAGACCGCTTCCTTCAGCTCCTTGGCGGCGCGGAAGGCGACCTTCTTGGACGCCTTGATCTTGATCGCCTCGCCCGTGGCCGGGTTGCGGCCCATGCGCGCAGCGCGCTTGCGCACCACCAGGATGCCCAGGCCGTTGAGACGGATGCGGGCGCCCTTCTTGAGGTGCTTGGTGACCAGACCGATGACGTCTTCCAGGATCGCGTTGGCGGCCTTGTGGGACATCTCATGCTTTTCGGCCAGCGCGGCGCCAAGCTGGCGGGTGCTGACCGTATCGACCTTCGCCTTGGCGGCCTTCGGGGCGCCAGTTCCAGCCATTGCCATTGTTATTCTCCTTTTGCGAATCAAACGAACGCCCGATTTTACGGCATTTCCCGCACGCAGTGCACGCGCTGTCTACGGAAATAGCGATAAATACGGGGTTTTTCGACGCGGCGCGGGCACGGTGCGCGGCGAAGAGCGAAAAGGCCCGTTTCATGGGCCTTATTCGCGCGTCAGCGCCTTGGCCTCGGCCCGTGCGATACCGTCCATGATGAGCGTCTCGGCGGCGGCGGCATCGACCCATTCGCCGACCCGCGTCCATTTTTTGGGCTCCAGGTCCTTATAGTGCTTGAAGAAATGCGCGATCTGCTGGAGCAGGATCTCCGGCAAATCCTTGTAGGAGCGCACGCCCGTGTAGAAGGGATAAAGGTCGTCGACCGGCACGCCGATGATCTTCTCGTCCGGTCCGGCCTGGTCGGTCATGATCAGGGCGCCGACCGGGCGGCAGCGCACCACCGCTCCCGCCGCCACCGGCACCGCCGAGAGCACCAGCACGTCGCAGGGATCGCCGTCCTCCGACAGGGTATGCGGGATGAAGCCGTAATTGGCCGGGTAGAACATCGCGGTGTGCAGGAAGCGGTCGACGAACAGCGCCCCCGAGGCCTTGTCGATCTCGTATTTCACGGGCTGGCCGCCCGCCGTGATCTCGATCAGCGCATTGACGTCATGCGGCGGATTGCGCCCGGCGGGAATTTTGGCGAGGTCCATGGCGGGTTCTCCTTCGACAAGGGCGTCCTAGCACAAATCCGCCGAATTGACTCGGGCGCCGCGCGCGGCGCAGCGTCCGCGAAGGAGCCCGAGGAAGACACCATGAAAGCGGAACCGTTCGTCACCGGCCTCAGCTTCGGCGAAGGCCTGCGCTGGCACCAGGGCCGCTTCTGGTATTCCGATTTCTTCCAGCATCGGGTCTCCAGCGCCGCGCCGGACGGCACGGTCCGCGTCGAACTCGAGATCGACGACCAGCCCTCGGGACTGGGCTGGCTGCCCGACGGGCGGCTGCTGCTCGTGGCGATGAAAAGCCAGCGCGTCCTGCGCCGCGAGCCCGACGGGACCGTCGTGCTCCACGCCGACCTGAAAGGCCTTGCGAAACATCACGCCAACGACATGGTCGTGGACGGCCATGGCAACGCCTTCGTCGGTTGCTTCGGCTTCGACCTTGACCGCTATGTCGCCGAGCATGGTCCGGCGGCGTTGTGGACCGCGGAGGGACCACCCCGGGCCCCGATCGTCCGCGTGACGCCGGACGGCAAGGCGTCCATCGCCTCGGCCGAGCAGAGATTTCCCAACGGCATGGTCATCGTCGATAGCGGCCGGACGCTGCTTGCCGCGGAGACGTTTCTTCCCGGCCTCACCGCGTTCGCTCTGGCCGCCGACGGGACGCTGTCGAACCGGCGCGTGTGGGCCTCGCTGGCGAACGCCGAGGCGCCGGGAATCGCGCCCGACGGCATCTGTGCCGACAGCGCGGGCGCGATCTGGGTCGCCAACGCGCTCGCCAAGGAATGCGTTCGGGTCGGCGAAGGCGGAAAAATCCTGGAACGCATCGAAACGTCGATGAACGCCTTCGCCTGCACGCTGGGCGGCGCCGACGGACGCAGCCTGGTGATCGCCACGGCGGCGTCGCATGGCGAGACGAATGCCGTCAGCGGGATGCTGGAAATCGCGCGGGTGAGCGTGGCGGCTTGACGCGCCCGTAATCTTGCGAACAGGTCCGCTTCACAATCGCGGATGAAATCCGCGTTAGGTGTAACGCGATGTCGCGCAGCGGCGTCGCCAGCGGCAGCCTGCGACGGATTCTGCGACAACTCTTCAGCAGCTCTTAAATTCCGCCGCGCATCGTCCGCGCGACGCGAAGACCGTGCGAGAGCGCATCGTCACGCTTCGGCTGTGGGGTTCCTCGACCATCGACGGAAGGAGAGAGCAATGTCTGTCGGCAGCTTATCGGCGTCTACGCCGTCTTACACGTTCAACCAGCAGCAGAACCCGGCGCAGCAGGGCTTCAGCCAGCTCATGCAGGCGATCCAATCGGGCAATCTGCAGGCGGCGCAGCAGGCCTATGCCGCGTTCACCCAGAACGCCCCGGCATCGCAGACCGGCCAGAACAGCCCGCTCGCGCAAGCGGTGAGCCAGATCGGCACGGCGCTGTCGTCCGGAAACATCGGGCAGGCGCAAGCGACGGTGCAGGCGCTGCAATCGCAGATGAAGGCGCATCACGGCGGCCATCATCATCACAAGGCGGGCGGCGCGACGAATGCCAGCACCGCGATCGGCACCACGACGCTGTCGTCGGCGCTGGACGCCGCCGCGGTCGATCCCGACGCGGATGCCACCGGCGCCCCGGCGGACGATGCCGGCGTCAATCTGCTCGCCTGAAGCGGTGGGTAGATACGTCCGCGCCGGCCGCTTGTCCCGCGGTCGGCGCGGCGCCGTCACGCCGCGTCGATAAACCCGCCCATCTGGCGGTTCCACAGCCGCGAATACGGGCCGTTGTTCGCCAGCAACACGCGGTGCGGGCCGTCTTCGAGGATCTTGCCGTTGTCGAGATAGACGACGCGGTCCATGCCGGCGATGGTCGAGAGCCGGTGCGCGATGGCGATCACGGTGCGGCCCTGCACCAGCGTCCACAGCGCCGACTGGATGAGATGCTCGCTTTCGGAATCGAGCGACGAGGTCGCCTCGTCTAGCACCAGCACGCGCGCATCCTTGATCAGGGCGCGGGCGATGGCGACGCGCTGGCGCTCGCCCCCCGACAGCTTGATGCCCTGCTCGCCAACGATCATGTCGTAGCCCTCGTCGCGCTCGGCGATGAAGTCGTGGGCATGGGCCTGGCGCGCCGCGCCTTCGACCTCCTGCGCCGGCGCCGCGGGCCGCGCATAGCGGATGTTGTCGCGCACATTGCGGTGGAAGACGCCGGGCATCTGCGGCACCTCGGCGATCGCCTCGTTCAGCGAATCCCAGGTGACGTGGGAGATGTCCTGGCCGTCGATGGTGATGCGGCCGTGCTGCGGCTCGAACTGGCGGCGCAACAGGCGCACCAGCGTCGACTTGCCGGCGCCCGACGGCCCCACCAGGCCGACGCGTTCGCCCGGCTGGATGTCGAGGTTGAGGTTCTCGAACACCTGGTAGCCGTTGGGATGGCGAAAGCAGACGTTCTCGAAGCGGATATGGCCGTGGCTGACGATCAGCGGCAGCGCGTCCACCGCGTCGGTGATCTCGTGCGGCGCGCTGACGAGGTCGAGCGCCTCGGAGAGCGTGCCGAGCTGCTCGAAATAGTCGAGCATGCGCCCCGCCAACTCCTGCACGCCGCGGCCGATCTGGTTGGCGAGGAGATAGATCATCGTGAAGGCGCCGAGCGAGATCGCGCCGGCCAGGATGTCGCGCGCCGTCACCCAGATCAGCGCCACCAGCAGCAGGAGCGTCGCCGACTGCATGAAGAAGCGCATGCGCAGCAGGAACCAGCGCAGCCGGCGCGAGGCGTTCATCTCGTCGGCGAGGAAATAGGAGATGAATTTGCGCTCATAGACCGCCTTGGCGAAGGCGCGCACCAGATCGGCGTTCGAGACCGCGTCGATCAGCCGTCCCGTCGAGGTCGAGACCTCGTCCGACAGCGCCTTGGACAGCACCACGCAGCGCCGCGCCAGCGCGAAGACGACGGTCAGGTACAAGGCCGTCCACACCAGGAGTATCGCGGCGTAGACCGGCGCCTGGATCGCCATCAAGACGCCGCCGAGCACGACGAGGCCGGCGACGCGCACCGCGTCCATGCAGACGATGCCGAGGATGCCGATGGTCGCCTGCCCCGCCTGCTTGACCTTCTGGCCGAGCTTGCCGGCGAAATTGTCCTGGAAGTAGCGCGGGCTGTGGCCGAGCAGATAGGTGAAGAGATATTTCTGCGCCAGGCCGCGCATGCGCGGGCCGGTGTTGAGATCGACGAAGTCGTAGACGCGATACATCATGGTGCCGCCGAACCAGATCGCGGCGAGCCACGCGATCCAGGGCAGCACGACGGCGAACCCGCCATGCGTCCTGACCGCCAGGGTGATGGCATTGACGAGGTGCGAGAAGGCGACCGGCCCGAAGGCCTCGATCGAGGTCGCGACCAGGGCGCAGGACGCCATGGCGGCGACGCGGCCGCCGAAATGCGTCGAGATCAGGAACCAGATGAAGGCGAACGGCGTGCCCGGCACGCGGGCGAGCGGCATCGCCTCGTCCAGCGGCTCGGACGATTGCAGCACTTCCTCGGTGGCGATCTCACGCGGCACGACTCATACGCCTGTTCATGGGCGCGCAATTTGCGCCGAACCGCTCGCGCGATTCGCCCATTGCGCTCCTCCAAAAAGGGCGCGGAGAATAGGCGCGTAAATCGCGTTGGGAAGAGGCAAAAGCGAATATCGGGCACGTGTTGCCCAAACGCTTCCGTCCTTCGTCATGGCCGGGCTCGACCCAGCCACCCATGACGGGGAGGCGTCAGGCTTCCGCGGTCTCGCTGTCCTGGCGCTCGGCGATGCGGGCCGACTTGCCGCGGCGGCCGCGCAGGTAATAGAGCTTGGCGCGGCGGACGCGACCCTTGCGCACGACATGCACGCTGTCGACCAGCGGCGAGTAGACCGGGAAGACGCGCTCGACGCCCTCGCCGTAGGAAATCTTGCGCACCGTGAAGCTCTCATTGAGGCCGGCGCCCTGGCGGGCGATGCAGACGCCTTCGAAAGCCTGCAGGCGCTCGCGGCGCTTCTCGGCCTTGGCCTTCTCGTCGTAGGAGACTTCGACGACCTTGACGTTGACCTTGAGCGTGTCGCCGGCGCGGAACTCGGGATGCGGCTTGGCCCGGACGGCCTTCATCTGCTCGGCTTCGAGCGTCTGCAAGAGGTTCATTTCAGCGGTCTCCGGGCGGCGAATGTCACGAAAGAGCGGCGCGTATAGCCTAGCGTTTGGACTTTTCATAGAGGGTCCACAGGTCGGGCCGCCGCGCCTTGGTCAGGGCCTCCGCCTGGGCTTGCCGCCATTTGGCGATTTCCTTGTGATTTCCCTGGTTTAGCACGTCCGGGATGGGCCGGCCCTCGACCGTCTGGGGGCGGGTGTAATGGGGATATTCCAGCAGCCCGCCGGCGAAGCTTTCCTCGGCCGGCGAGGCCGCCGCGCCCAGGACGCCCGGGATCAGGCGGACGGCCGCCTCGATCGCCGCCATGGCCGCGATCTCCCCGCCCGCCAGGACGAAATCGCCGAGCGAAACCTCCTCGATGTCACGGGCCTCCAGGACGCGCTGGTCGAGGCCTTCGAAGCGGCCGCACAGCAGCACCGCGCCGGGGCCCGCGGCGAGCGCCGCGACGCGCTTTTGCGTCAGGGGCACGCCGCGCGGCGACAGGTAGATCAGCGGCCGCGTCCCGCGGTCCACCGCGTCGATGGCCGCGAGCGCGACGTCGGCGCGCAGCACCATGCCCGGGCCGCCGCCGGCCGGCGTGTCGTCGACCTTGCCGTGCTTGCCGATGCCGTGGTCGCGGATGTCGCGCACCTCGAGCGCCCAGAGCTTGTTCTGCAAGCCCTTGCCGAGCAGTGAAATGCCCAGCGGCCCCGGGAACATCTCCGGAAACAGGGTGAGCACGGTGGCGGACCAGGTCATGCGCTAGCGGCCCGCAAAAGATCGGCGCGCGGAGGCGCGAAGTGCCAATCCGCCGACGACATATGAAGTCCGGTGCGCTGCGCGCAAAACACCGCGTCTCCGCGTCTCCGCGTGAACCCAGGCCACTCGGATGCCCCCCGGCTATCCCATGCCGCCCGAGCATAGACCCGCGCGGCCGCGTGGCAAACTATTCCACGCCGTGGCGGGCTTCGGCCTCGTCGTCGCGCGGCACGGCCACCACGATGCGGCCTTTGTCTACTTCGATGTGCGGCACGGTCTCTTTGGTGAAGGCGAGCAGCAAGGTGTCGCCGCCGGCCTGCGCGATCTCGATCACGTCGCTGGCGCCGTAATTGTGCACCGCCTTGACCGTGCCGATGACGCGGTCCTCGACGTCCTCGGCGCGCAGGCCGACCAGGTCGGCGTGGTAGAACTCGTCCGCCGCCGGCGCCGGCAGCGCGGCGCGGGGCACGAACAGTTCGGTGCCCTTGAGCGCCTCTGCGGCGGCGCGGTCGCCCACCTCGGCGAGCGTCAGCACCGCCTCGTCCGGCCTGGTGCCGCGCGCCGCCGTCACCGTGAAGCGCCGTCCGTCGCGGCTGTGCAGCGCGCCGTAATCGGCCAGCGCCTCGGGCGCGGCGGTGAAGGTCTTCACCCGCACCTCGCCCTTCAGGCCCTGCGCGCCGATGACGGCGGCCAGCAGAACGTCGCGGGAGGCTCCCGCCACGGATCAGGCTTCGGCGGCCGGCGCCGCGGCAGCCTTGGCGTTCGCCGCGGCGCGCTCCTGCGCCTTCTTCTTGGGCTTGGCCTTCTGCGGATTGTTGCGCACCAGCGGCTTGAGGACGCCGGCATTGGCGAGGAAGCGGTGGACGCGGTCGGACGCCGTGGCGCCCTTGGCGATCCAGTCCTTGGCCTTTTCGAGGTCGAGCTTGATGCGGTCGGCATGATCCTTGGGCAGCAAGGGGTTGTAGAAGCCGATCTTCTCGATGAAGCGGCCGTCGCGCGGCGAACGCGAATCGGCGATGACGATGTTGTAATGCGGGCGCTTCTTGGTGCCGCCGCGCGCCAGTCTGATTTTCAAAGCCATGTCTTCAAGTCCTTCTCTGTCTTGACCGTTGTTTGTCTCACGCGGAGGCGCGGAGGGCCTCCGCGCACTCCGCGCCTCCGCGTGAGAATTCTACCTTCGCCCGCCAGGCGGCATTCCCGGCGGCATTCCGCCACCGCCGCCGAACAGGGCGCTGAGCCCCTGCATGGCGCGGCCGCCCTTGCCCATCTTCTTCATCACGTCGGACATCTGGCGGTGCATTTTCAAAAGCTTGTTGACCTCGCTGACCTCGACGCCTGAGCCCTGTGCGATGCGCTTGCGCCGCGAGCCGTTGATGACGTCGGGCTTGGCGCGTTCCTGCCGGGTCATCGACAGAATGATCGCCTCCTGGCGCGACAAGAGCCTGTCGTCCATGCCGGAGGAGGCGAGCTGGTCCTTGACCTTGGCGACGCCGGGCAGCATGCCGAGCACGCCCTGCATGCCGCCCATCTTCTTCATCTGGCGCAATTGCTCGGCGAGATCGTCCATGTCGAACTCGCCCTTCTTCATCTTGCGGGCGAGCTTCTCGGCCTTTTCCTTGTCGATGGTCTCGGACGCCTTCTCGACCAGCGAGACGACGTCGCCCATGTCGAGGATGCGGCCCGCGACGCGCGCCGGGTGGAAGGCTTCGAGCGCGTCGAGCTTTTCGCCGGTGGCGAGGAACTTGATCGGCGCGCCGGTGACGAAGCGCATCGACAGCGCCGCGCCGCCGCGGGCGTCGCCATCGGCGCGCGACAGGATGATGCCGCTGATCGCCAGGCGGTCGTTGAAGGCCTTGGCGATGTTGACCGCGTCCTGGCCGGTCAGCGAATCCGCCACCAGCAGCGTCTCGTGCGGCTTGACCTGGTCCTTGACCGCGGCGACCTCGAGCATCAGCGTCTCGTCGACATGCTGGCGGCCGGCGGTGTCGAGGATCACGACGTCGTAGCCGCCGACGCGGGCGCTCGCTATGGCGCGCCTGGCGATGTCGAGCGGCGTCTGGCCCAGGACGATCGGCAGCGTCGCGACGCCGGCCTGCTCGCCGAGGATCTTCAGCTGCTCCATGGCGGCGGGGCGCGAGACGTCGAGCGAAGCCATCAGCACGCGCTTCTTCTCGCGCGTCTGCAGCATCAGGCCGAGCTTGGCCGTGGTCGTGGTCTTGCCGGAGCCCTGCAGGCCGACCATCAGGATCGGCGCCGGCGGACTGCCCAGCGACAGCGAGGCGTTCTCCTCGCCGAGCGTCTCGATGAGCACGTCATGGACGATCTTGACGACCAGCTGGCCCGGCGTGACCGAGCGGATGACGTCCTCGCCGATGGCGCGCGGGCGTACCTTGGCGATGAAATCGGTGACGACGGGCAGCGCCACATCGGCCTCGATCAGCGCGGTGCGGACCTCCGCCAGCGCCGCGTCGACGTCGCCCTCGGTCAGCGCGCCCCGCCCGCGAAGCGTGTCGAATACGCCGCCGAGGCGGGATGTCAGACTGTCGAACATGTATTCTTTCAATTGCCGTATTTGCTGCGCAAATCCGGACGGCCTTCAACCCAAAGCATTACGGCCCCAGGGGGCGCAACGCGCTGCCTGGGGGCGATCCTGGGCCGAGCCCAGGACCGGAAAAGCACAAGGCTTTGCCGGATGGCGCGGGTTCTAGGAGCGAGGCGGGGGCAAGTCAAACTGTAAAGCATCTCTTGACTATCGGAAAGAAGTGCTTTACACACAGTCTTGAGCTCGAAGGCAAGTGCGAGCATCGGATTAGGCAGCAATGCCACTCGGTGGAGAGCGCTTGTGATTCAGTCATTCGCCGACAAAGGCCTCAAGGAGCTGTTCGAAACCGGGAGGAGCCGGCGCGTCCGTCAGGACTTGATCAAGCGTTGTATTCAGATTCTCGACGCTTTGCGGCATGTGCACAGCCTGGACGATCTGAGATTACCCGGCCTGCGGCTTCATCCCGATAGCCGCTACAAACCGGTGAGATGGCGAGTGGATGTCAATGGACCGTGGCGCATCACGTTCGAATGGAAAGACGGCGAAGCGGGCAAAGTCGATCTCGTCCAGGACCATTGACGCCAAAAACGAGCGGCGCCCGACGCACCCCGGCGAGCTCTTCCACGATATCGTGCTGTCCGAACTCAAGCTGTCGGTGAGCGAGGCGGCGCGGCAACTCGGTGTTTCACGCCAGACGCTTCACGCCATCATCTCCGGACGATCCGCCGTGACCGCCGAAATGGCGCTGCGCTTTGGAAAGTTCTGCGGCAACGGTCCTGGTTTGTGGATGCGGATGCAACAGGCTTTCGATCTTTGGGAAGCCCAATCGCGATTGAACGGGCAACTCGATCGCATTCCCGTTCACGCCATTGCCGCCGAATAGCGGCAGGGCTTTGCCTCACTTCAACCCCAGCTTCTGCTTCAGGTAGACGTAGCTCAGCGCCCACATCTCGGCCTGCGCCGCGTTGGTGGCGCCGGGGCCGTGGCCGCCTTCCTGGCTTTCGTTGAACAGCACGTCGTGGCCCTGAGCCTCCATCTTCGCCGCCATCATGCGGGCCCAGACCGGCGTGACGCGGTCGTCGCTGGTCTCGGTGATGAACAGGATGGCGGGATAGCTCACGCCCGGCCTGACGTTCTGGTAGGCGGAATACTTCGCCAGCGTTGCGCGCTCGGCGGGCTTGGCCGGATCGCCATACTCGCTCACCCAGGAGGCGCCGGCGCCGTAGCGCGTATAACGCAGCATGTCGATCAGCGGACGCTGGCAGACCACGGCGGCGAGCAGTTCGGGATGCTGCGTCATCGTCACGGTGGTGAGCACGCCGCCATTGGAGGCGCCGACGATGCCCAGCTGCCTCGGCGTCGTCAGCCCGCGGCGCTCGAGATCGCGCGCCACCGCGGCGAAATCGTCGAAGGCGCGCTGGCGATGGTCCTTGAGCGCGGCCTGATGCCAGGCGGGGCCGAACTCGCCGCCGCCGCGGATATTGGCGACCGCAACGGCGCCGCCCTCGGCCAGCCACACCTGGCCCGCGTCCAGCGGCCGGTGGCCGTCGTTCCAGTACCAGGGGTTCAGCGACAATTCGAAGCCGCCATAGGAATAGAGGATGGTCGGGATCGCGCTATGCGCGCCCCTGGGATGGATCAGGAAATACGGCACCTTCACGCCGTCGCGCGAAGCGACCCAGAACTGCTCGGCGACGAGGCCGCCGGCATCGAACAGCGGCGCCTGCGACTTGATGGCGGCCGGAGCCGACGCGCCGTCGGTGGCGTACAGCGTCGGCGGCGCCAGGAAGCTTTCATAGGTGAACTGCGCCTCGGGTCCATAGGCGTCGGCGGCGACGACGCCGACCGAGCCGCCCGCGGGCAAAGCGAGCGTCTCCTGTGTCCATTTGGCGGCGCGATAGCGGAACGCGATCACCGAACCCGTCACGTTTCGGTAGATCGCCGCATAGACCGCATCGCGGCCCGCCGAGACGTCGCCGATCGCGTCATGCGGACCGGGCGCATAGAGCAGCTGAACCTGCGGCGCCCGCCACTGCCGCACCAGCGCGTCCAGGTCGTAGGAGACCAGCGATCCCCGCGTGAAGGTCGTGGCCGAACCTGGTGGCCGCCAGTCGTCGCGCAACAGCAAGATCAGCCGGCCGCCGGTCATGCCCTTGAGGTCGGCGCCGGGCGGCAGAGGCAGCTGCTTCGTCGTGCCGTCCGGATGGACAAGGTAGAACTCGGAGGCGAAGAAGCTGACATTGCGCGCGATCAGCGCCGTCGCCCCATCGGGCTGGTCGAAGACCACGGGACGGGCCGCGATGTCGCCCGCGCCGGCCGCAAAAACGATCCTGGCGTCGGCCAGGGCCGTGCCGCGATGCCAGAGCTTGACGAAGCGCGGATAGCCCGACCGCGTCAGCGAGCCGGCCCCGAAATCGGTGCCGAACAGGATCGTGTCGGCGTCGAGATAGGCCGCGTCCAGCTTGGCCAGCGGCAGCGCGAAGCCGTCCGCCACGAACGCCTTGGTCTTCAGGTCGAACTCGCGCACGATCGCCGCGTCGCCGCCGCCGGGCGACAGCCTGACCAGGCAACGCGTGCCGGCCGGCGCGCAGGTCGCGCCCTCCCAGACCCATTGCGCATGCTCCTCGGCATCGAGCTTGTCGAGATCGAGCAGCGTCTCCCAATGCGGCGCCGGCGCGGCGTAGTCGGCAATTGTGGTGCGGCGCCAGATGCCGCGCACATGCGCCGCGTCTTGCCAGAAATTGTAGGCTTGGCCGTGGTCGAGCCGCGCAAGCGGGATGCGGTCCTGTATGTCGAGCGATCTGAGGATCGCGGCATAATCCCGGGCATAGCGGGGATCGGATTTGAGCGCCGCCTCGCTGGCCGTGTCCTGCGCCTTGACCCAGTCCAGCGCCCGGGCGCCATGGATGTCCGCCAGCCAGAGATAGGGATCGTCGTCGACCACCGCGGCCGACGCGGCGGCAAGTCCGAGCGCCAAAGCGCTCCACAACAGGATGCGAAAGCGCAAAAGCAGTCTCCCGATCAGTGCAATCCCAGCTTCTGCTTCAGATAGGTGAAACTCAGGCCCCACATCTCGGCCGCGAGCTTGTGGTTGGCGCCGGCGCTGTGGCCGCCGTCGGTGTTCTCGAAGAACAGGACGTCCTGGCCCATCGCTTCCATCTTCGCCGCCATCTTGCGCGCATGCGCCGGCGTGACGCGGTCGTCGCTGGTCGCGGTAGTGAACAGCACGGGCGGGTAATGCACGCCCGGTTTCACGTTCTGGTACGGCGAATATTTGAGGATCCAGGCGCGCGCCTCGGGCTTGGCCGGATCGCCATACTCGTCGGCCCAGGACTGTCCCGCCCCGATATGGGTGTAGGCGATCATGTCGATCAGCGGCACCTGGCAGACCACGGCGCCGAACAGTTCGGGATGCTCCACCATCGAGGCCGAGACCAGGAGGCCGCCATTCGAGCCGCCCATGATGCCGAGCTGCCGGGGCGTGGTGAGGCCGCGCTTGACGAGATCGCGCGCCACCGCGGCGAAATCGTCATAGGCCTTCTGGCGGTTGGCGAACAGCGCGGCTTCGTGCCAGGCCGGGCCGAATTCGCCGCCGCCGCGGATATTGGCGACGACGTAGATGCCGCCCTCAGTCAGCCACAGCATGCCGAAATTGGCCGAGTAGCTCGGCGTCAGCGAGACCTCGAAGCCGCCATAGCCGTACAGCACGGTCGGCGCGGGGCCGGCGAGCGTCCTGGGGCGCGTCACGAAATAGGGGATCATGACGCCGTCGGACGAGGCGACCTGGAACTGCTCGGTGACGAGGCCTGAGGCGTCGAAGCGCGCCGGCAGCGCCTTGATCGGCGCCGGCTTGTCGTCGCCGCGATCGAGATACAGCGTCGTCGGCTTCAGGTAGCTCTCGAACGTGTAGAGCGCCTCGGGCCCGAAATCGTCGGTCGAGACGATGTGGGTCGAGCCGTTCGCCGGCAGGTCGAGTTTGGTGTCGCGCCACGTGCCGTCGTCGAAGCGGAAATCGTGGATGCTGCCGGTGACGTCGTCGAAGATCGAGGCGTAGACCGCGTCCCGCCCCGTCGCCACCTCCTCCACCGTGCTGCGCGGTCCCGGCGCATAGATCAGCGTGATGCGGCCGTCGATCGCGCCCAGCGAGAGCAGCGCGCCCTGCGGCCAGGTCGTGCCAGCCACCGTCCACGCCTTGCGCAGCGTGAAGACGATCTGGTCGCCGGTCATGCCCTGGATGTTGGCGGAGAGCGGCAGGTCTAGCGTCTTGAGCGAGCCGTCGGGCAGCACGTGGTGATATTCGTTCTCGAAGAAGCTGACGCCGCGCACCACCAGGCCATAGACACCGTCACGGCCGTTCAGCGCCGAGGACTGCACCGCGATGTCTTCCGGCTTGCCTTCGAGCAGCGTCCGGGCCGCGGCCACGGTCTCGCCACGGTGCCAGAGCTTGACGATGCGCGGATAGCCGGACTTGGTCATCGTGCCGGGGCCGAAATCGGTGGCGAACAGGACCGTGTCGTCGTCGAGCCAGGCGGCGTCCGACTTGGCGTGCGCCAGCGCGAAGCCGTCCGCGAGGAACGTCTTGGCCGTCAGGTCGAATTCGCGGACGACATGGGCGTCGCCGCCGTCGCGCGACAGCTGCACCAGGCAGCGCCTCAGGTCGTTGGTGCAGTTGGCGCCCTTCCAGATCCAGTTCTCGTGCTCGGCGGCGGCGAGCTTGTCGACGTCGATCAGGATTTCCCAGTGCGCGCTGGCGTTGGCATAGTCGGCGACCGTGGTGCGACGCCATACGCCCTTGGGGTTGGCCGCGTCCTGCCAGAAATTGAAGACATATTGCCGGACGATGCCGCCGAACGGGATGCGGTCGGTGGCGTCCAGCACCTTGAGGACCGCGTCATGGTCCCTCTGGTAGCGCGGATCGGCCTGCAGCACCGCCTTGGTGCGGGCATTCTGCTCCGCCACCCAGGCGAGCGGCTTTTCGCCATGCACGTCTTCCAGCCACACATAGGGGTCTTGCGCTTCGGCCATCGCCACCATTCCGCTCAGGGCCGCGAATGCCAGGGCAATCGGGGCAATCAATTGGCTTCGCATGCCTTATCCCACACTCGTTGTCCTCCCCGGTCTGCGGGGGCGGATAAGCTCCGTCAAATCGCTGGCGATGCAAGAGGCTAGTGCCTATATAGCCCCCATGACGCCGTTCCTGAAAATGCACGGGCTGGGCAATGATTTCGTCGTCTTCGACGCGCGAAAGCAAGGGCTTGCGCTGGGATCCGCCCAGGCCCGCGCGGTCGCCGACCGGCGTCTCGGCATCGGCTGCGATCAGGTGATCGTGATCGAACCGGGCCGGGACGGCGCCGACGCCGTCATGGCGGTCCGCAATGCCGACGGCAGCGCGGTCGAGCAATGCGGCAACGCCACACGCTGCGTCGCGCGGCTGCTGATGACGGAAATGGGCGTCTCGAACGTCCGCATCGACACGCTGGGAGGCGCCCTCTTGTGCAGCGATGCCGGCGGCGGCGCCATCACCGTCGACTGGGGCAAGGCCCGCATCCAGTGGGACGAGGTGCCGATGGCACAACCCACCGACACCAATCTGTTCCAGCTCAACGTCGACGGCGCCAGCCACGAGGCGAGCGCGGTCTCGGTGGGCAATCCGCATGTCGTGCTGTTCGTCGACGACGCCGACGCCGCGCCGGTGGCCGAGCTCGGCCCGCGCATCGAGAGCCATCCGCTGTTCCCCGAGCGCACCAATGTCGAATTCGTCAGCGTTCATCTGGGCGACAGGCTCAGAATGCGCGTCTGGGAGCGCGGCGTCGGCATCACCCAGGCCTGCGGCAGCGGCGCCTGCGCCGTGGCGGCGGCCGCGTTCCGGCGCGGCCTGATCGGGCGCAAGGTCGAGATCGTGCTCGACGGCGGCTCGCTGCAGCTGGAGCTGCGCGAGATCGACGACCACATCCTGATGACCGGCCCCGCGACGCTGTCGTTCCAGGGCCAGGTCGATCTGGAGGCGCTCGGCTCGTGAGCGTCCAGATCGTCACTTTCGGCTGTCGCCTGAACGCCTATGAGTCCGAGGCCATCCGCGCCCGCGCCGGCGAGGCGGGCCTTGCGGACGCTGTCATCGTCAACACCTGCGCCGTCACAGCCGAGGCGGTGCGCCAGTCGCGCCAGGCGATCCGGCGGGCGCGGCGCGCCCGGCCGGACGCGAAGATCATCGTCACCGGCTGCGCCGCCCAGACCGAGCCTCAGACCTACGCCGCGATGGCCGAGGTCGATCTCGTGCTCGGCAACGCCGAGAAGCTGACGGCACGCGCCTATGGCGATTTCGCCGCGAGCGAGCGCGTGCGCGTCAACGACATCATGAGCGTGCGCGAGACCGCCGGCCAGATGGTCGATAGTTTCGAAGGCCACACCCGCGCTTTCCTGCAGGTGCAGAACGGCTGCGACCATCGCTGCACCTTCTGCGTCATCCCGTTCGGCCGCGGCAATTCGCGCAGCGTGCCGATGGGCGCGATCATTGCCGAGGCGCGCCGGCTGACCGCGGCCGGCTACCCCGAACTGGTGCTGACCGGCGTGGACCTGACGTCCTATGGCGCCGACCTGCCGGGTGCCCCGACGCTGGGCGCCCTGGTGCGCAAGCTCCTCAAGCTGGTGCCGCAGGCGAGGCGCCTCAGGCTCTCCTCCATAGACAGCATCGAGGCCGATGCCGAGCTGATGGCCGCCATCGCCGAGGAAGAGCGGCTGATGCCGCATTTCCATCTCTCGGCGCAGTCCGGCGACGACCTGATCCTGAAACGCATGAGGCGCCGCCACACGCGCCGCGACACGATCCTCTTTTGCGAGACGGTGCGGCGCCTGCGCCCCAACGCGGCGTTCGGCGCCGACCTCATCGCCGGCTTCCCCACCGAGACCGAAGCCATGTTTCAACAGACGATGAAACTGGTCGATGAGGCAGGCCTCTCCACCCTGCACGTCTTCCCGTTCAGCGCCCGCGCCGGCACGCCGGCGGCGCGCATGCCGCAAGTGGACAAGGCCGTCGCCAAAGACCGCGCGCAGCGCCTGCGCGCCAAAGGCGAAGCTGCAGCGGCGGCGCGGCTGGCGGCGCTCGCGGGCAGCACGCAGACCCTCCTGGTCGAGCGCAGCGGCCTCGGCCGCACCGAATGTTTCGCGCCCGTCGCGATCGCAGCCGTCCCCGGCAGCTTCGTCACGGCGCGGCTTTGGGGCCTCGCGGACGGCAGATTGTCGGCCGCCGCATGAGAGATTTCGGCGAAGCCCCGCCGCCGCCGACCTTCTTCGAGCGGCTGAAGCAAGGCCTGTCGCGCTCGACCGCGGGGCTGTCCGACAGCATCGTCGGCATCGTCGCCAAGCGGAAGCTCGACGCGGTCAGCATCGGCGAACTGGAAGAAGCGCTGATCAAAGCCGATCTCGGCCCGGCGCTGGCGGCGCGGCTGGCGCAGGCGGTGAGCGACAAGGGCTTCGGCAGCGACGTCAGCGACTACGACATCCGCGAGACCCTGCGCGGCGAATTGCTCAAGGTCCTGCAGCCCATCGAGCAGCCGCTGGTCATCGACGGCAGCGTCAAGCCCTTCGTCGTGCTGGTGGTCGGCGTCAACGGCACCGGCAAGACCACCACCATCGGCAAGCTCGCCAAGCGCTTCGCCGCCAACGGCGCCAAGGTCGTGCTCGCGGCCGGCGACACCTTCCGCGCCGCCGCCATCGAGCAGCTCGCCATCTGGGGCCAGCGCACCGGCGCCGAGGTCGTGGCGCGCGCCGCCGGCGCCGATTCTGCCGGCCTCGCCTTCGAAGCCCTCGAACGCGCCCGCGCCGCCGGCGCCGACGTCCTGCTGATCGACACCGCCGGCCGCCTGCAGAACAAGGCCGGGCTGATGGCCGAGCTGGAAAAGATCGTCCGCGTCCTGAAGAAACTGGACCCGGGCGCGCCGCATGCGACGCTGCTGGTGCTGGACGCGACCACCGGGCAGAACGCCATCGCCCAGGTCGAGGGCTTCAAGAGCGCCGCGCCGCTGACCGGCCTCGTCATGACCAGGCTGGACGGCACCGCGAAGGGCGGCATCCTGGCGGCGCTGGCGCTGAAATTCGCTCTGCCCGTCCACTATATCGGTGTCGGCGAGGGGGTGGACGATCTGCAGCCCTTCAACGCCGGCAATTTCGCCAAGGCACTGACGGGGGCACGATGAACGCGCAATTGCGGCGAATGGCATTGGACCTGGGGCCGCTGATCGCCTTCTTCGCGGCGTTCCAGTTCTTCGGCATCTATGCCGCGACAGGCGCCTTCATGGCGCTGGTGCTGGTCTCGCTCGGGCTGGGTTACTGGCTGGAGAAGCGCGTCTCGCCGGTGACGCTGTTCACGGCGGTGATCGTGATGGTGTTCGGCGGGCTGACGCTCTACCTGAAGAACGACACCTTCCTCAAGATCAAGCCGACCATCATCTACGCAACCTTCTGCGCCGTGCTGCTCGGCGGCCTCGCCTTCAACCGGCTGTTCATCAAATACGCGCTCGCCTTCGAATTCGAGATGCCGGAAAGCGCCTGGCGCACGCTGACCTGGCGCTGGGGCCTGTTCTTCGCCGGCCTCGCCGCGCTCAACGAGATCGTCTGGCGCAATTTCACGACCGGCCAGTGGGTCACGTTCAAGGTCTGGATCATCCTGCCCTTGATTTTCATTTTCGGCGCGCTGCAGGCGCCGATGCTGCTCAAGCACATGCCCGAGGACAAGAAATCCGGCTGAGCGCCGAACGCACACAATTCAGTCCGGTGGAAAATTTCCGTTCTGTCCCGGCGGGTTGGCGAACGGCGCGAAGATCGTCCGCTCTTTCGTCTGGCGCCAGTGCTGCAATGCCCAATGCACGCTGGGGAATGCAATCTCCGTCCACGGAATATCGTCCCAGAAAAACAATTTCACCTCGAGACTTTCCGCACCCGCGCCAAATTGCTCCGTGTCAAGACGCTTTGGCGCGAGCCGGGCGCGATACAGCAATTGCACCTGGCTCAGCCGCGGAATGGAATAGACGGCGAGGAGATTATCGAGAACAATGTCGCAGCAGGCTTCCTCCCTGGCCTCGCGCCGCGCGCCGTCTTCGGGCGTCTCGTGCTCTTCGAGGTAGCCGGCGGGCAACGTCCAATATCCCCTGCGCGGCGCGATGGCGCGACGGCACAGCAGGATGCGCTCCCCCTCGGTAACGACCGCGCCCACAACGATTTTCGGATTTGTGTAATAGATATGGCCGCAATCGCCGCAGACATAACGCTCTGTGGTGTCTCCATCCGGCACACGCCGCACGAAGCGCGCATTGGGCGGCGGCGAGACGGGACGTGACGGATCGGCCATGCGCCCAAGTCTGTCGCATGCGACCGCGAAACAAAATAGCAATCTGAATCTTTGCGTTGCCAACGCCCGCGCAAACGCGTTAGAGACTGTTGTGACGGGACACGGGGACGTCTAGTCTTTTCATCAAGCGAGTTACCCGGACGGGTACCTGACAATCGAGAGAACGGCGAGCAACGTCGGCCGATTGTTTTGCAGGGGTGTTGAATGACGAAAGGTCAGCGCAAGGCGAATGGCGGCTTCGCTCTGTCGGATTCGCCGTCGCATCTGCTCAAGCGCTGCACGCAATATTTCGGCGACCTTTACGCGCACGAGCTCGGCTCGGGCGAACTGACCAAGCAGCAATTCACGCTGCTCGCCGCACTCGAGCACAATGAGGGCGTCAGCCAGACCGCGCTGGTGGAGATCACCGGCATCGACCGCTCGACGCTGGCCGAGATGGTGCGCCGCATGCTCGAGAAGGGCCTGTTGTCGCGCGAGCGCACCGAGGAAGACCAGCGCGCCAACTCCGTCGCCATCAGCCAGAGCGGCCGCAAGGCGCTGCGCGCCGCCCGCACCGCCGCCGAGCGCGCCGAGAAGGCGCTGCTCGACGCCCTGCCGCTCGCCGAGCGGCAGAAATTCGTCAAGCTGCTGTCGCAAGTCGCCGTGGCGGCCGAAAGCTACGCCGCCGACGGTCCCGTCGCGCCCAAGGGCCGCGGCCGCCGCAAGCGGACGTAGCGCACAACCAGGCTCTAGACCCGAATATCCAGATTGGCGCCGAGCGGCGATGCCGTGCCGTAGCCGGCGGCCGATGCCTGCGCAGGCGCGGCCTGGGACGGCGTCGCGGCCGGCGCGGTCTGCTTGAAGTCCATCGGTGCGAAGCCCATGGCGTCGGCGCCTTTTTCCTTCGCCAGGGCGGAGGCGAACTGCGCCTGGGCCTGCGGCGACGGCTGGCTCGCGCCGCGCGCGATCTGCTGCGAGGCGATGAGGAGATTGGCGGCCGAGAGCTGCATGCCGCCAGCTTCGCAAAACATGGTTGCCAAAGTCTGAACGCCGCCCTGGAGCACTTGTGCGTCCGGCTTTGAAATCAGTCGGCCGCCGCCGCCGCGATCGCCGGCAGCAGGTCGAGCACCAGCCCATCGGGCGACAGAGGCCCGAAGCGGCCGCGGATCACGCCATGGCCGTCGATCACGAAGGTTTCGGGGACGCCCGAGATGCCCCATTCGATGCCGGCGCGGCCGTCGGCGTCGCGGCCGACGCGCTCGAAGGGATCGCCGACATCGTCGAGGAAGGCGCGCGCCGCCTCGGGGCGGTCCTTGTAGGCGATGCCGATCAGGCGCACGCCGCGGGCCCGCGCCAGCTGCGCCAACTGCGGCGCCTCCTCGCGGCAGGGCACGCACCATGAGGCGAACAGGTTGACGATGGTGACGCGGCCGCGGACCGCGAGGTCGGAAGGGCCGAAGCCCTGCGTGCGCCCATCGAGCGCCGGCAGGCTCAGCGCCGGCACGGGCTTGCCGATCAGCGCCGAGGGCAGTGCCGCGGCGGCCGGCGGGCGCAGGCTGCTGTGCAGGAACCAGGCGAGAGCCAGGAACGCCAGCACCGGCAGGATGTAGAGGAGCCGCCTCACGGCGTTTCCAGCGCCGCGAGCCGCGCCCTGGCGCGGGCATAGGCGCGCCAGGTGAGGACGACCGCCGCCGCCAGGAACAGCAGCGACACGCCATAGGCGGGCCAGACGTAAGCGGCATAGCCGCCCATGGCGAGCGCCGCGCTCACGCCGCACCCGCCAGCAGCAGCGCGCGAACGCGGCGTTCCAGGATCTCCGTCCGTATGCGGACGGTCCACAGGGTGAGGAACAGCAGCGTGTAGCCGAGCGCCATCAGGCCGAGCGGCCACAGGAAGACCGGCGCGATCAGCGGCCCGCCGCTGCGCAGGATGCTCTCGCCCTGGTGCAGCGTCGTCCACCAGTCGACCGAGAATTCGATCACCGGCAGGTTGACCGCGCCGAGCAGCGCCAGGATCGCCGCGGCGCGCGCCGCGCGCGTCTCGTCCTCGATCGCGTTCCACAGCGCGATATAGCCGAGGTTGAGGAACAGCAGCAGCAGGAACGAGGTCAGCCGCCCGTCCCACACCCACCAGGCGCCCCACATCGGCCGGCCCCACAGCGCGCCGGTGACGAGGCCGAGCAGCGTGAACATGGCGCCGAGCGGCGCCGCCGCCTTGGCCGCGACCGCGGCGAGCGGATGGCGCCACACCAGGCTGAAGAACGAGCACAGCGCCAAAAGGCCATACGCCATCATCGCCGTCCACGCCGCCGGCACATGCAGGAACATGATCTTGACGGTGTCGCCCTGCTGGTAGTCGGGCGGGCTTCGCAAGCCCAGCACCAGGCCGGCGCCCAGCGCCAGCGCCGCCGCGCCCGCCAGCCAGGGCAGGAGCGGCGCGCTCGCATCCAGGAAGCGCTTGGGATTGGCGAGGGCGAACATGCTGGTCCTCTAGGCCCTCGAAACTTGGCTCGCAAGCATGGGCGTCAGCCTGCGAGGTTGAGCCGCACGGCGGCGGCGGCGGCGAACGGCGCCAGGAGCGTCGTGGCGACGGAGAAGGCGGCGAGCAGCAGCAGCGCGCCATTGGCGAGGCCGTCGAGCGCGGCCTCGACCGCGCCGGCGCCGAAGATCACCGCCGGCGCCAGCAGCGGCAGCACCAGCAGCGGCAGGATCAGCCCGCCGCGCCGCACCGGCAGCGTCAGCGCGGCGCCGATGGCGCCGAGCGCGCTGACCGACGGCGTGCCGATGGCGAGCGACAGCGCCAGCGCCCCGATCGCGCCCGGCGGCAGGCCGAACATCAGCCCGAGCAGCGGTGAGAGCAGCGTCAGCGGCAGGCCCGTCGTCAGCCAATGCGCCGCGATCTTGGCGGCGGCGACGCCCTCGAGCGACACGGGCGACAGCGCGATGAGGTCGAGGCTGCCGTCCTCGAAATCCGCCTGGAACAGGCGGTCGAGGGCCAAGAGCGCCGCCAGCACCGCCGCCACCCACAACACGCCGGCCGCGACCCGCGCCAGGAGGCGCAGATCCGCCCCGACGCCGAGCGGCACCAGCACCGCGACGGCGGCAAAAAACGCCAGCGCCAGCGCGGCACTGCCGCCGGCCCGCGTCGCAAGGCGGATGTCGCGGAGGAGAAGGGCGGAGAGGGGCGTCATGGGAGCCACCCCTTATCCTCCCCCGTTGTTACGGGGGAGATGGCGAGCGGAGCGAGCCGGAGGGGGGCCAGCGTCGCGGAGCGGCGCCCGGCGTCCGCCCCCACCGTCACGCCCGAAGTGGGCGTGCCACCTCCCCCGTAACAACGGGGGAGGATAAGAAACGTCGGCGCCTGCCTCTTCACGCCTGCGTCCCCAGCACCAGCCGCGTACTCTCCATCCCAAGCGGCTCGTGCGTCGCGGCGAGGACGATGCCGCCATCGCGGCAATGCGCGGCGATCGTCTCGGCGCAGCGCGCCTTGCCGTCGGCATCGAGCGCGGCCAGCGGCTCGTCGAGCAGCCACACGGCGCGGCCCGACAGCGTCAGCCGCGCCAGCGCCAGGCGCTTCCTCTGGCCGGCGGACAAATATTGGCAGGGCAGATCCGCGACGGCGCCGAGGCCGACGGCGGCCAGCGCCGCCGCGACGTCCGCGTCGCTGCGATACAGCCGCGCGAAGAACGCCAGCACCTCGCGCGGGCTGAGCTGCGGCTTGGCGGCGTCGTGATGGCCGAGCCAGCCGGTCCGGCGCGCCCGCTCATCGGCCTCAACGCAGACCGCGTCGTCCAGGGCCAGCGCGATCTTGCCGGCGACGGGTGCGATGAAGCCGGCGATCATGCGAAGCAGGCTGGTCTTGCCGCTGCCATTGGCGCCTTCGAGGCTCAGCACTTCGCCCGCCGCGACGCGAAAGCTGAGGTCGCGGAACAGCAGCCGGCCGCCGCGCATGCCGCTCAGCCGGTCGACGTCAAGCGAAAGCAGCGCGCCCATCGAAAATCGCCACGGGCCGCCTCAATACATGTGCTGGCCGCCATTGATCGACATGGTCGAGCCGGTGACGAAGCCGGCGTCGTCGGCGACGAGGAAGAGCACGCCGCGCGCGATCTCGTCGGCCTTGCCGAGGCGCCCGACCGGGATCTTGGCGACGATCTTCTCCAGCACGTTGGCCGGCACGGCGGCGACCATGTCGGTGTCGATATAGCCCGGCGCGATGGCGTTGACCGTGATGCCCTTGGGCGCGCCTTCCTGGGAGAGCGCCTTGGTGAAGCCGTGAATGCCCGACTTGGCGGCGGCATAGTTCACCTGCCCGTACTGGCCGGCCTGGCCGTTGATCGAGCCGATATTGACGACGCGCCCGAAGCCGCGCTCCAGCATGCCGTCCCACGCCGCCTTGCACATGTTGAAGCAGCCGCCGAGATTGGTGTCGACCACCTCGTCCCAGCCGGCGCGGCCCATCTTCTTCATCGTCGCGTCGCGCGTGATGCCGGCATTGTTGACGACGATCTCGACCGGACCGAGCTCGGCCGCGACCTTGGCGACGCCGGCGGCGCATTGCTCGAAATTCGCCACGTCCCATTTGTAGACCGCGATGCCGCTCTTGTCGGCGAAGCTCTTGGCGCGCTCGTCATTGCCGGCATAGACCGCCGCGACCTTGTAGCCGGCCTTCTTGAGCGCGATGGAAATCGCCTCGCCGATGCCGCGCGTTCCGCCCGTTACGATTGCCACTCGTGCCATGTCGGTAAATCCCCGTGTCCGAAACCCAAGTTTTCTTGTTGTTTAACACATAGCGGGCATGGAAGCTGCGCGCAACAATCTGGCTGCGCGACAGAACGCCTTGATATTTTCGAACCGAAGCAATATCGACCCGCCTGGCGCAGCGCGGCTCCGCCGCAATCGTATGGCAGCGAAATACATCGCCGCCACCGGCATCTTCTACGGTTCGGACGCGAGGTGGAGCGTAAATCGATGTTGGCCGCACAAGACGCAAACTGGGTTGTTCGGGCGCCGGGCACAATCGAGCGAATCGAGGCCTGCTTTTCGGGCGCCGCCTTCTCGCCACACCGTCACGACACCTACGCCATTGGGATTACCCTCAAAGGCGTGCAAAGTTTCGATTACCGCGGCGGCACAAGGCATTCGCTGCCGGGCCAATTGGTGGTTCTGCATCCCGACGAACGTCACGACGGCCGGGCGGGCGACGGCGGCTCCTTTCGCTATCGAACCGCCTATGTCGCACCAGCGGCTATTCAAGACGTTCTCGGCGGCAAGCCGTTGCCCTTTGTCGCCGGCGGCGTGTCCGGCGATCCCGGTTTGCGCCGCGCGATCGTCGCACTATTGGCGGATTATGGCCGGGCACCGACCGAATTCGAACAACAAGACGCGCTATACGATCTGGCGACGGCGCTTCAGGCGATTTGCGGCGGAGCCGGTCCGATTACGCCCGTCCAACGGATCGCCGCGCTCCAGGCGCGCGATTACATCGACGCCAATATCGGCCGGAATTTCTCGCTGCACGAGCTGGAGCGCGCGACGCGGCACAGCCGCTGGCAGCTGTCGCGCGATTTTCGCAGGCTGTTCGGCACCAGCCCTTACCGCTACGCGATCCTGCGCCGCCTGGATAAAGCGCGCTGCCTGATGCTCGCCGGGCACAGCACTGCCGAAGCCGCCAGCGCCAGCGGTTTCGCCGATCAGAGCCATTTCGGCAAACTGTTCAAGAAGAGCTTTGGCCTCACGCCGAATGCCTGGCTGAGGGCCACAAGATCTACGCACGATCGTTCTATATTCCGGTCTCGCGTTCTGCCCCATTAGCGGCATGAACCGCACCGCGATCTATCCGGCCGAACCGGCCAAGGGCTGGCGTCCTTGGGGCGCGTTGGTGCCGTTCCTGGGGGTCGCCTTCGTCGCGGTGACCGTGATTCCGCTGCAGATTGTGTTGCAGAAACTGCAGCTGCTCGACGCGCACGAAAATCCCACCGGGCTTCTGGGCTTCGTCGTCTTCCTGCTTTTGCCGTTCTCCGCGCTCGGTCTCGCCGTGCTGGCCTGGGTGCGCTTTGTCGAGCGGCGTCCGCTGGCGGCGATCGGCTTGCCGGGCGGCCAATGGCTGCGCCGGTTTTTGCTTGGGCAACTGACCGGCGTCGCGATGACCTCGGCGATCGTGGCGGGCACCTGGTTGGCGGGCGCCTCTTCGGTTTCAGACATCATGCCGGCTTTGAGCCAGCCCGCGGCCCTGGCAGGCATCGCTATCCTGCTGGCGTGCTTTTCGGTTCAGTCGAGCGTCGAGGAAATCGTCTTTCGCGGCTGGATGCTTTCGGCCGTCGCCGACAAATTCGGTACGCTGGCCGGCGTCGCTCTTTCGTCACTGGTTTTCGCGCTTCTGCACTTCGATCCCCACGCCACCTGGGTCTTCGGAGTCAACGTTGTTCTTTTCGCGGTCTTCGCCTGCAGCTGGTCGATCCGGACCGGCAATGTCTGGGGCCTCATGGGCTGGCATGCCGGATGGAACTGGCTGCTGGCGACGGGTTTCGAACTGCGCGTGACCGGGCTGGACGCACACTTGCCCGCGCTGCTTGTGAAGACGATCCCACATGGCCCCGACTATCTGACGGGCGGCAGCGAAGGCCCCGAAGGCAGCATTCTGTGCGGGCTCCTGCTCCTTGGCGGAATCGCCTTCAACGTCTTGCGCGCCAAACGCATCTGATGGGTTGCGGCGCTTATCGCTAGCGCGCAACGCTTACTTTAGCGGTGCGTTCCGCTAGCGCTCCACGCTTACGTTAGCGGTGCGTTCCGTTACCGCTCCACGCACATGGCAATGCCCATGCCGCCGCCGATGCACAGCGTGGCGAGGCCTTTGTGGGCGTCGCGCTTCTGCATCTCGTGCAGCAGCGTGACGAGGACGCGGGCGCCCGAGGCGCCGATCGGGTGGCCGATGGCGATGGCGCCGCCATTGACGTTCACCTTGGACGTATCCCAGCCCATGTCCTTGTTCACCGCGCAGGCCTGCGCCGCGAACGCTTCATTGGCCTCGACGAGATCGAGGTCGGAGGCTTTCCAGCCCGCCTTCTCGAGCGCCTTGCGCGAGGCCGGGATCGGTCCCGAGCCCATCACCTTGGGATCGACGCCCGCCTGGGCCCAGGATTTGATCGTGGCGAGCGGTTTCAGGCCACGCCTCTTGGCCTCGCTCGCGCTCATCAGCACCAGCGCCGCAGCGCCGTCATTGATGCCGGACGCGTTCGCCGCCGTCACCGTGCCGTCCTTCTGGAACGCCGGCCGCAGCGCCGCCATCGCTTCGACCGTCGCGCCGTCGCGGATGTATTCGTCGGTGTCGACGATCTTCTCGCCCTTGCGTTCCTTGACCGTGACGGGCGCGATTTCGTCCTTGAACCTGCCGGCCTTGCGGGCGGCTTCCGCCTTGTTCTGCGAGGCCGTGGCGAAGACGTCCTGCTGCTCGCGCGTGATCTGCCATTCGCGCGCCACGTTCTCGGCCGTGACGCCCATGTGATAGCCGTTGAAGGCATCCCACAGCCCGTCCTTGATCATGGTATCGATGAAATCGAGATTGCCCATCTTCTGGCCGGCGCGCAGATAGGCCGCATGGGTCGACTGGCTCATCGATTCCTGGCCGCCCGCGACGACGATGGCGCTGTCGCCCTGGGAGATCGCCTGGGCCCCGAGCGCCACGGCGCGCAGGCCCGAGCCGCACACCATGTTGACCGACCAGGCCGGCGTACCGTCCGGCAGGCCGGCATTCTTGGAGGCCTGGCGCGCCGGGTTCTGGCCCTGCGCCGCGGTCAGCACCTGGCCGAGGATGACTTCGCTGACGTCTTCGGGTTTGACGCCGGCGCGCGCGAGCGCCGCCTGGATCGCGACCCGGCCGAGCTCATGCGCGGGAACGTTGGCGAAAGCGCCGTTGAACGCGCCGACGGGGGTGCGCACACCCGAAACGATGACGACTTCTTCCACCTGAACCTCCGCCGATTTTCTTGCCGATGCTGCTTTGGTGCAAAATGCCGCGAATGCGAGCAGCGGTAAACAGCGCCCAATCGCCTTGCGCTTTCAGTGGTTTAGATCGCCTCCTTTGGTCGCTGCCATGTTGCGCCTGCTCAAATGGCACTGGACAGGGCCAGACCAGTGTTGTTGTTTTAGTCCCCAAAGAACGCCCGGCAGAGGCGTGAAACGCCTCCAAATCAAAGAGATATCGCAAGTGGCCGAAGAGAGTTCCAAGGCGGAAGCCCCTGTCGTCATCAAGAAATACGCCAACCGGCGTCTCTACAACACGCAGACCTCGAGCTATGTGACGCTCGATCACCTGGCGGCGATGGTGAAGGAGGGCACCGAGTTCGAAGTGCGCGACGCGCGCACCGGCGAGGACATCACCCGCTCGGTCTTGACCCAGATCATCTTCGAGGAAGAAGCCAAGGGCCAGTCGCTGCTGCCGATCAAGTTCCTGCGCCAGCTCATCCGCTTCTACGGCGACAGCTTGCAGAGCTTCGTGCCGGGCTATCTCGACATGAGCATGGACGGCTTCGCCAAGAACCAGGAGCAGATGCGCAGCCGACTCGCCGAGGCGTTCGGCGGCTCGGGCCAGGTGATCGAGAACCTGACGCGCCAGAACATGGCGATGTTCGAGCGCGCCATGTCGATGTTCTCGCCCTTCGCCGCGACCAGGCGGCCCGGCGGCGACGAGGAGGCGCGGCCGGGCGGCGGCGCTGCCGAGCCCAAGGCCAGACCCTCCGAAGAGATCAGCGAACTCAAGAGCGAGATCGAGGCGATGCGGCGCCAGCTCGCCGAGCTCAGCCAGCGTAAATAATATCGCCGCGCAGCATCGCCGGGCCGGGGGGCACGCCATGTACCAGGTCACGCTCACCCAATCCCTTTTTCCGGCGCAGGCCGACGACGTCGTGCGCGAGACCACGGTGCCGTCCCTTCTGCTGGACGCGGCCCGCGACGCGCCGAACGCGCAAGGACTGATCGAAGCCAACGCGCAAGGCGAGATCGCGCGGCGCTGGACCTATCGCCAATTGCTCACCGACGTGGAACGGCTCGCCGGCGTGCTGGCGGCGCAATACGCGCCCGGCGAGCGCATCGCGGTCTGGGCGCCGAACGCGCCGGAATGGGTGGTGCTGGAATTCGCGGCCGGTCTCGCCGGCCTGACGCTGGTCACCGTCAACCCGGCCTATCAGGCCAGGGAGCTGCGCTTCGTGCTGGAGCAATCGCGATCCGCGGGCCTTTACCTGACGCGCAATTTCCGCGGCAACCCGATGATCGAGATCGCGCGGCGCGTCGCCGCCGAGATTCCCGCCATCCGTCATCTCGTCGACATCGAGGACGCCGAGGCGCTTTTCGGCGGCGCCCCTGCGCGTGCGCTGCCGACGGTCGGGCCGGGCGACGCGGCGCAGATCCAGTACACCTCGGGCACCACCGGATTCCCCAAGGGCGCGGTCCTGACCCATCGCGGGCTGACCAACAATGCGCGGCTGAGCATGGCCCGCGCCGGAGTCGTTCCGGGCGACGTCGGCCTCAATCCGATGCCGATGTTTCATACCTCCGGCTGCGGGATCGTCACGCTGGGCACGATGCAGAACCGCATGCCGATGATCCTCATCCGGCAGTTCGACCCGGATCGGGTGAACGCCCTGATCGAAGGCGAGCGCGTCGGCATGATGGGCGGCGTGCCGACCATGCTGCTGGGCATGCTGGAGGCGCTGGCGCGCAACCCGCGCGACGTATCGTCGATCCGCAGCGTCTTCTCCGGCGGCGCCATGGTGCCGCCGGAACTGGTGCGGCGCGTCAACGCCAAATTCGGCTGCAACCTGTCGATCTGCTACGGCCAGACGGAGTGCTCGGCGGTGCTGACGCAGACCGGGTCGGGCGACGCGCTGCAAGACCAGTTCGAAACCGCCGGCCAGCCGCTGCCCAAGACGGAGGTTTCCATCCGCGATCCGGCGACCGGCGCGGTGGTTGCCGTCGGCGCCGTGGGCGAGATTTGCTCGCGCAGCTACGGCACCATGATCGCCTACAACGACAATCCGAAAGCCACCGCCGAGGCGGTCGACGGCGAAGGCTGGCTGCACACCGGCGACCTCGGCACCATGGACGCGCGCGGCTATCTGCGCATCACCGGGCGGGTCAAGGAGATGATCATCCGCGGCGGCGAGAACCTGTTCCCGGCCGAGATCGAGAACCAGATGCTCGAGCATCCCGCCATTGCCGAGATCGCGGTGGTCGGCGTGCCCGACGACACCTGGGGCGAGATCGCCGTGTGCTTCTTCCGCGCCGTGCCGGGCGCGCTGCCGTCGCGCGCCGAGCTGGTGGCCCATTGCCGCCGCGACCTCGCGGCGCAAAAAACGCCGGCGCATTGGATCCCGGTCGACGCCTTTCCGCTCACCGGCTCGGGCAAAATTCAAAAGTTCGTCTTGCGCGAGAAATTCATCGCCGGCGAATTTCCGGACCGGCTCTAAAGTCCGATCCTCCAGACGCGCTGGCCGCGCATCGCGCCGCGCGTGCGCGTGCTGGCGGCGGAGTGATCTATTTCTTCAGCCATTTTGGCGCGATTTCCGGCACGCCGAAGAAGAAGCCCTGGAAATAGTCGACGCCCATCGCCTCGAGGAGTTGCGCGTCTTCCTCGGACTCGACCCATTCGGCGACGGTCTTGAGGTTGAAGTTCTTGGCCAGGCCGACCAGGGTGCGCACGAAGACCTGGTTCTCCGGTGAGGCGGTCAGCCCCTTCACATAGGCGCCGTCGATCTTGACCATGTCGATGTGCAGCATCTGCAGGTTGCGGAACGAGGTGTAGCCGGCGCCGAAATCGTCGATCGCCACCGTGCTGCCCAGCTCGCGCAATTGCGAGACGAACTGCGCGTTCTCCTCGAAATGATGCAGCGCCGCGGTCTCGGTGAGCTCGATGTTGAGGCGCGGCGCGACTTCGGCGTGGGCGCGGACGTAGTCGACGAAGCTGTTCAGCCAGGCCGGATTGCCAGCCGCCGTGCCCGAGACGTTGACGCCGAGATGGACGCCGGGATTGGCCTGCAGCGTTGCGACCGCGATCTCCAGCGCGCGGCGGTCGATCAGCCCGACGATGCCGAGCTGCTCGGCGGCCGGCACGAACTGGCCGGCGGTGGCGATGCTGCCGTCCTTGCGCCGCATGCGCAGCAGGCTTTCATACTTGAACACCGTGCGGTCGTGCGCATGGATGATCGGCTGGTAGGCAAGCAGCAGCCGGTCGTCGCCCAGCGCCGCCACGACTTCGTCGGCGATCGCCATCAGGCGCAGCCTTGCGCCCTCGCGCTGCGGCGATTTCTCGTAGACGAAGAAGCCGTCGCGGCCGGCGCTGCGGGCGCGCTCGAGCGATTCCTCGGCGCGCAGCATCGCCTCCTGGCTGGAGGCGGCGCTGGACGGCAGCCACACCGCGCCGACCGAGCTGGTCGCCGCCACCTGGCCGCAGCGCGTGTCGATGATGCTGCCGCGCACCGCCGCGCGCAGGCGCTCGGCGACGACCGCGATCTCGCGCTCGCTGCAATTCTTCAGAATGACGCCGAACTTGTTGCCGGCGGTGCGGCCGATGATGTCGCTGGAGCGCAGCGTGCGCGCCAGGCGCTCGCCGACCGCGACGATCACCTCGTCGCCGGCATCGAAGCCGTAGCCGTCGTTGATCATCGCGAGGCGGTCGATCGAGGCGACGATGAAGGCGCAGTGGCGGTCTTCGGCGCGCGCCTTGTCGATCGCCTGGGTGAGTTCGGCCCGCAGCGAATTGCGGTTGAGGTGGCCGGTCAGCTCGTCGCGGGTCGCGAGGTAGGTCAGGCGCTGCACTTCGCGCTGCTTCTCGGTGGTGACCCGCATCAGCCCGGTGAGGCGCTCGGCGCGGCCGTCGGCGCGCACGCTGCGCAGGCCGACCAGCGTCAGCCAGATCGAGCCCATCGCCGAAGAGGCTTCGAGCGCGATCTCGAATTGCGCATCCTGGCTGCCCCGCGTCTCGATCAGCGCGATCAGGCGGCCGCGCGATTCCGGGCTCAGCCAGCTGGTGAAGGCGGCGCCGCGCGCCAGGCGCTGGGCGTCGTGGTGATAGGGGATGATGTCGACGGCGCCGTCCCAGACGATGCCGTCGTCGGCGATCGTCCAGTCGAAGCCGGCGACGCCCGAGCCCAGCATGGCAAGGCGCAGCCGTTCGGCCTGCTCGGATGCGGCTAACGCATCCAGACCGTCGGCAGGCTTCTTCTGAAGCGGCTGACTGACCACATCCACCATCCCTGGCCGATTTTTCGGCCTTATGCGCGGGATCATGCGGGGGCGGGGCTTAAAAAACTGGTAATTCCACGGGCGATGAGCGGAACGCAAACGCGCGGCGCAGGGTTTGCCTTAAGAACCGGTTATGAGCCTGTCGCCGAACCAATGCCTGGCCGTGAGCGCGAATGTTTACCGCGCCCGTCTTGCCTTGCGCAGCGTCGGCAACGCCAATTCTTCCCGCACGCTAGATGGTGAATGCACCGGCGAAGACGATGTCCGCCGCCGCGCCTCGGACAGTCCCGCGCGCCCCGCGCCGTCCCGCCCTGGCACGGTTTCGGACGCTCCTTTTTGGCACGGGCCGCGCCTGCGCCCCGCCTTCGTCGCCCAGGTGCTGGGGCAAGTCCTGATGGACGACCGTGCCCAGGGCCTAAGCCGGGCCGCGTCCGCCTATCGCGGCGCCGCGGCGCAGATCGCGCCCGGCGCTTTCTTCCACGACGACGTCTGAGCGCGACAGCGCCAGCGTGATCCCCAGGAGTCCGGCCGCCGTGAACAGCAGCGGCGCCGCGCCCGCGCCGTCGAGCGCGAAAGCGGATTGCGCCGCGAGGAAACTGAGCGCCGACAGCATGCCCTGCAGCGACGCCGGCCGCGCGGCGTCGAACGGACGGACGCAGACGGCGAAGATCGCCGCCGCGGCCAGCGCCGCCGGCGCCAGCGCCAGGGCGGCAAGACCCGTCAAGGCCGCCGCCAGCGCCGCGAGGCTGACCGCGCCCAGCAGGCCGGCGGCCAGCGCCGGCGCCAGGGCACGCGCAAAGCCCGCGGTGCAGGCGAGCGCCAGGACGCTCAACCCTATCGGCAGGACGAGCAGCAGGATCGTGCCGGCGGCCGGCTGCAGCACGAAGGCCGGCAGCGCCGGCGACGCGAGCAGGATCGCCGCGAAGCGCAGCTGCACCCGCACCGCGGCGCGCGCGCCGAGCGCGACGAACCACGCCGCGACCGCGGCGGCGAGCAGCAGCAGCGCGGCGGCCCCGATCATGGCGGCTTGCCGCGCAGATCGCGGACCAGCGCCTTGATCTCGGCCAGCGCCTGCTCGATGCGGGCGAGCCGCGCGTTCAATTCGCTCACTGTCGCAACCTCTTGCGCTGCATCTTTGGGCACCGGCGTCGAGATCCCGGCGCGCGCCGCGATCTCGGCGGCCGGCACCGCCAGCAGCGCCGCCAGCACGCGCACATTGTCGGCGGAGACCTCGCGCTGGTCCTTCCACAATTCGGCGACCTGCTGGACGGAGAGGCCGAGCGCCGTTCCGACATCGGCACGCGCCAGCCCCGCCGCCGCCAGCCGCGCGTCGAACCAGGCCGAATCGAAGAACAGCGCCATGGGCGCCGATTGTAGTGCCTATTGCTGCGCGTAGTAATCCGGCCGGCTGGCATAGGCGGCGCCGATGACATGGCCGTAGCCGTCCTGCTGCACCACGACCGCCACGCCGTCATGCGGCATCCCGGCCATCGCCGCGCGCGGCAAGGTCAGCGTCAGGGCGCGGCCTTTGTAGACGCCGATCGGGCGCAGATCGCCGACCACGTTGTGATAGGTGATGGTGTGGCCTTCGTTCTCGCCGGCCGGAATGGCGACGCTGACCTGCGCGCGCAGGTGGAACATCCACACCACCGCATTGTGCGCCCCGGCCGCGGCGCCGATCTCGATATGCATCTCCTGCGGCGTCTGGCTGAGCACGACCGGCACCGTCGGGTCGGCACCCGGCGTGGCGGGCATGACAGGCGGCGCAGGCGGCGCCGGCATCGCCATGGCCGCCGGCACGGCACCCGCGGCGCGCTCGGCCTCTTCGGCGGCGTGCGCCGCATCGACGGCGGCGCGCGCCGACGCGGCGGCGTAGCGCGCACTCTCGGCCTGCGCGATCGCGACCGCCCGCGCCACGCCGAGTTCGGCGCGGCGCTCGGCGATCGCCGCCTCGATGCTGGCGGCGCGGCTGCCGACCACGTCGGTCACCCCGTCGACGATCATCTGCGGCGTGGAGACCCCGCCATGGCCCATCCGCGCGGCATAGGCTTTCTGGCGCCGCGTGTTCGCATCGGTCGCCAGCGTGTCCTTCCAGCCCAGCATGTCCCAATAGGTGATCGGCAGGCTGAGCGCGATGATGCCGGGGCGCTGCGCCAGGCGGCCGAGCAGCACGTCGGCCGGCGGGCAGGAACTGCAGCCCTGGCTGGTGTAGAGCTCGATCACGACCGGGCGTGTCGGCGCACCCGCATGGGCGGTGCCCAAGGCGACGAGCAAAGCCGAAAGGGCGACCAGGGAGCGGCGCAGCGATGTCATGCCCCCGACCATAGTGTCAGAGCGGCAACGCCTCCAGTCACTTCGACTTGAAACGGGTTGCGTCAAGGTTTCCGCCCGCAAACCCCCGCATGTGCTGGAACATCCAGGAAATTCGGTCGGCGCTTACATAAGTCGCCGACACTCCGCCTGTGTCGCCGCGGCCGCAGGGCGCGCGCGAATGCAGCACGCCGGCAGCGCCGCAATTGACCGCGCCGCAGGGCGCAATTTAGGTTCCGCGCCCAATTTTGGCGTGTCGAACGGTGGCGGGAAAATCCCGTCCGCCGCGACGGCGTTTGGGGCGGAGCGCGCGAGATGGCACAGATCAGCGTTGAAAACCTGAGCAAGACCTACCGCGTCGCGGCGCGTGATCCGGGCCTCGCCGGCGCCTTCCGCGGTCTCTTCCGCCGCCGCCACCGCGAGATCGCGGCGCTCGACTCGGTCAGTTTCGCGCTCGAGAAAGGCGAGCTGCTCGGCTTCATCGGGCCCAACGGCGCCGGCAAATCCACCACCATCAAGATCCTGTCGGGCATCCTGCGCCCCACCGCCGGAAGCTGCGTGGTGGACGGGCTGGTGCCCTGGGAGCAGCGCATCGCCCATGTGGCGCGCATCGGCGTGGTGTTCGGCCAGCGCACCCAGCTGTGGTGGGACCTGCCGGTCGGCGAGAGCTTCGAATTGCTGCGCGACATCTACCGCGTCGAGGCCGCCGCCTTCATGCGCACCCGCGACCGGCTGGTCGAGATGCTGAAGATCGCAGGCCTGCTCGACACCCCCTTGCGCCAGCTCTCGCTCGGCCAGCGCATGCGCTGCGAGATCGCCGCCGCCCTGCTGCACACGCCTGAGATCCTGTTCCTCGACGAACCCACCATCGGGCTCGACGCGGTGTCGAAGCTGGCGCTGCGCGACTTCGTCAAGGAACTCAACCGCAACGCGGGCGTCACCGTGCTCCTGACCACGCACGACATGCACGACATCGAGGCGCTGGCGCGGCGTGTCATCATCATCGGCAATGGCCGCCTGCTGCGCGATTCCAGTTTCGAGTCCATGCGCGCCGACGTCCTTGGCGAGCGCCGGCTGATCGTCGACTTTGCCGGCGCTGCCCCCGACGTCGCGGTCGAAGGCGCGCGCATCAAGGCGCGCGATGGCAACACGGTCGAGTTCGCCTTCGATCCCGCGCGGATCGCCGCGCACACGCTGATCGCGCGCGTCGCCGCGGCGCACGAGGTCGTCGATATGCGCGTCGAGGATCCCAAGATCGAGGAAGTGATCGCACGCTTTTACGCCCTGCACGGCGCGGTGGAGGTATGAGATGAATTGCAATTTTAGCGCGATTTTGTTAGCCTGGCGGCATGTTGCACGTGAAGATCGGTCAGCTGAAAGCAGAACTCGCGAGCCTTCTCCGCAAGGTGAAGGCTGGCGAGAGCGTGACCGTCTATGACGGCGAAACTCCGATCGCGCGCATCGAGCCGCCGGCGGTGGTCGAGGCTGAGAAGGCCAAGACCGGGGATGGACGCTTGGCGTCACTCATCGCGCGCGGCATCGCATTGCCGCCCGAAAATCCTGACGGCAATTGGAGCTTTCTCGACGAACCCCCTCCCAAAGCGAAGGTCAGTGTTCTTGAGGCGTTGCTCGAAGAGAGGCGCAACGGTCGTTGAAGTTCTGGGATTCCTCGGCGATAGTTCCTTTGCTCATCAACGAAGCCAGCACGCCTGCTCTTACAGGACTTGCTCGGTCGGACGCGGAACGCGTTGTTTGGTGGGGCACGGCTATCGAATGCGTCTCCGCGCTGGCGCGCCGGCTGCGGCTCCAGGAAATCGATCAAGCTGCCTTTGTGCTCGCGACAACGCGACTGACGAATGCGCGGCGACTTTGGTCGGAGATTCCACCTTCACCACAGCTTCGCAGCGATGCCGAACGGCTTCTGATCAAGTATCCGCTCACCGCAGCCGACGCGATTCAGCTTGCCGCCGCGTTGCGCGCGGCAGACGGAGCAATCGCGTTGTTGGCTTTCGTATGCCTCGACGAACGCCTCAGCGGTGCAGCACGTGGCGAGGGCTTTACGGTCGAGCCTTGAATTTGCGCGGTGTGCCATGACCGCCGCGGCCCTGCCCTATCTCGCCATCCTGCGGGCGCGGTTCGCGCTGATGCTGCAATACCGGGCCGCGGCCCTGGCGGGCTTCGCGACGCAATGCTGGTGGGGCGTGATCAAGATCATGGTGCTGGCCGCGTTCTATGCCGGCGCGGCGCCGCAGCCGATCAGCCTGGCGCAGGCGATCACCTACACCTGGCTGGGCCAGGCGTTCCTCGCCCTGCTGCCGTGGAACGCGGATCCGGAGATCTCCGAAGCCGTGGAAAGCGGCAATGTCGCCTATGAGCGGCTGCGCCCCGTCGACACGCACACCTTCTGGTTCGCGCGCGCCGCGGCGCAGCGGGCCGCGAACACGCTGCTGCGCCTGATGCCGATGTTCCTGACCGCGGCCGTGGCGCTGCCCCTGCTGGGGCTGGGCGCCTGGAGCTGGCGCCTGCCGGCGTCGCCGATGGCCGCCGCGCTGTTCGCCGTCTCGATCACGCTGACCGTGCTGCTGTCGTCCGGCTTCGTCGTACTGCTCAACATCGCGGTGACGGCGCTCAAGACGCGCCGCGCCGCCAATCTGGCGCCGTTTCTGGTCACGCCCCTGTCGGGGAACATCGTTCCCTTGGCCCTGCTGCCGCCCTGGGCGCAGCCCTTCCTGTTCTGGCAACCCTTCGCGGGCCTCGGCGACATTCCCTATCGCATCTATTTCGGCAATCTCAGCGGCGACGCGGCGCTTTGGGGCCTCGCGGCGCAGGCGCTCTGGGTCGTTCTGTTCATCGCCATCGGCCGCGCCTGTATGCGCCGCGTGATGGCGCGCGTCGACATGCAGGGGAGCTGAGGATGAACGGTTTTGCGCTCTATCTTCGCTACATCCGGAGCGGCCTGCGGGCCCAGCTGCTCTATCCCACCGCCTTCCTGATCCGCTTCGGCACGCAGTTCTTCGTCACCATCGTGGAGTTCGGCGGCCTCTATGCGCTGTTCGCGCGCTTCAGCCATCTGAAGGGCTGGCACTTCGCGGAGATCGCGCTGTTCTACGGCATCGTCAGCGTCGCGTTCGCGCTGTGCGACATGACCACGCGCGGTTTCGAAATGTTCGGCCCGCAATTCGTCAAGACCGGCGATTTCGACCGCCTGCTGCTGCGGCCGCGCAGCGCGACGGTGCAATTGATGGGCTTCGAATTCGGCTTCACCACCATCGGCCGCGTCCTGCAGGGCCTGGTCGCGGTCGCGGTGGCGCTGTGGCTGCTGCCGATCGTCTGGACGATTGCCAAGGCGGCGCTGCTGCTGTGGGCGGTCGGCGGCGGCTTCGCGCTGTTCCTCGGCATTTTGATTCTCCAGGCGACGCTCGCCTTCTGGACGGTGGAGAGCCTGGAGATCGCCAACACGCTGACCTATGGCGGCGTGGAAGCGGCGCAATATCCGCTCGACATCTATGCGGGCTGGTTCCGCAAATTCCTGATCTTCGTGGTGCCCCTGGGCTGCGTGATCTATTTTCCCGTCGCTGCCGTGCTGGGACGCAGCGACATGACCGGCACACCGGCCTGGCTCGGCGCCGTGACCCCGCTCGCCGGCTTTGCCTTCCTGGCGGCGGCATTCGCGGCCTGGCGGCAGGGTGTCCGGCACTACACCTCTACGGGATCGTGAACGACGTGCTATACGATTTCGTATGGCGCGCCACGAACCGAATTGGGAGACCTACCGCTCTTTCCTGGCGGTGATGACGCAAGGCAGCCTGTCGGCGGCGGCCCGCAAGCTCGCGCTCACCCAGCCGACGCTGGGCCGTCACATCGACGCGCTGGAGGCCGATCTCAAGCTCGCGCTGTTCACGCGCTCGCAGGCCGGCCTCATCCCCACACAGGCGGCGCGCGAGCTGCTGCCGCACGCGCAGGCCATGGCCAGTGCAGCGGATGCCCTGGTACGCGCGTCCTCCGGCGCCGAAGCCGAGGAGCGCGGCACGGTGCGGCTGACCGCCAGTGTGGTGATCGGCGCCGAGGTCCTGCCGCCGCTGCTGACCGATTTTCGCGACAAGCATCCCGCCATTGCCATCGAACTGGTGCTCTCGGACGTCGCCGCCGACCTGCTGCGCCGCGACGCCGATATCGCCGTGCGCATGGTGCGGCCGAAGCAGGACGCGCTGGTGGCGAAGAAGATCGGCCGCATCGGCCTCGGCCTGCACGGCCATCGCCGTTATCTCGCCCGCCACGGCACGCCGCAGACGCTGGCGGAGCTCGAGCGTCATGCCGTCATCGGCTTCGACAAGGAGACCCAGACGGTGCAGGCGCTGCGCCGCATGGGGCTGACGCTGAAGCGCGAGATGTTCGCGCTGCGCACCGATGCGGACCTCGCCCAGCTCGCCGCCCTGCGCGCCGGCTTCGGCCTCGGCGTCTGCCAGTTCGGCATCGCGCGGCGCGATCCCGATCTGGTGGCGGTGCTGCCGAGCGCGTTCAAATTCGAGATCGAGATGTGGCTCGCGATGCACAAGGACCTGCGCGGCACGCGCCGCATGCGCCTGCTGTTCGACCACCTCGCGGAAGGCCTCGCCGCCTACGCCGCGACATCCCGGGCGCGCTGACGATGGCCGGCCAATTCCTCATCGCCGCGCTCACCCCCGATGCGACCGAAGCGGTCGTCGCGCTCTACCGCGCCGCGGCGACTGCCGGCGGCCTGTCGCGGCGCCCGGACGAGATCGACGCGGATAATGTGCGTCCCTTCCTCGTCCGCGCCCAAAGCGACGGCATCAGCCGCGCCGCGTTCGCGCCCGACGGCACGCTGGTCGGCGAAATCCACGCCCTGCGCATGACGCCGGCGCAGTTCAGCCACGTGCTGACGGACCTGACCGTCGCGGTGCATCCGACCTGGCAAGGAAGGGGCCTCGGCTCGCTGCTGTTCGCCCAGATGATCGCCGCCGCGCGCAGCCTCGCCCCGCCGATCCGGCGTATCGAGCTGATGGCGCGCGAAGGCAATGCCGACGCGATCCGCCTCTACCAGCGCCTCGGTTTCAAGATCGAAGGCCGCTTCGCCGCCCGCGTTCACCTGCCGGACGGCCGGGTCGAGGACGACATCGCGATGGCGCTGTTGTTGTAATTTGCGTAATTCATGTAGTTGACAAATTATATGTATTACATACATTATACATCATGGCAAAACTCACAGCGACGGCCGGCGAACTGGTCCGCCAATTTTCCCACTATAGCGATCTCGCTTTAGCTGAGCCGGTGATCGTCACGAAGAATGGCCGTCCGAGGAACGTGCTGATTTCCGTCGATGAATATGAACGGCTGAAGCGGCGCGACCGAGTCGCGGTCAAGATCGAAGATCTTCCCGAAGAATTCATCCCACAACTCGAAGCGATTGCGCGCGGCGAAATTCCTTGAACCCGGCGCCACCCGAGCCCGGAACCGTTTTCCGTTATGCCTATCTGTGGTCGCGCGAAGACGATCGAGGTCAAGAAGAAGGTCAGAAGGATAGACCCGCCTTGGTACTGGCGATTGCGATCAGCGAAACCAAAATTGCCGCGCTCGCCATCACCCACTCGCCACCAGCAAACAGGGACGATGCGATCGTCCTTCCCCGCCAAGTCAAGAAGGCCCTTGGCCTCGACGACCGGCCATCATGGGTCGTGCTCACCGAGGCGAATGTCTTCACATGGCCCGGCCCCGATATCCGAAACATCCCAGGCACCGAACCGCCCACACCGATTTATGGACGCATTCCATCCGGACTATTTAAGACAATCGTTCAGAGCGCGCTCGAAATCCGCCGGCGGAAGCGGCTGCGCCTCGTAACGCGCACCGAATAAAGGCCCTAAGCCGCCATCAGGTTGCGCAGCACGTATTGCAGGATCCCGCCGTTCTTGTAGTACGACACCTCGTCGGCGGTGAAGATCATCAGGAACAGCGGCATCGCGGCGGTGCGGCCGTCGGGATAGTGCACCGTCGCGGTGATCTTCATCTGCGGCTTGATCTCGCCCGCAAGACCCGGAATGTCGATCGCCTCGCGCCCCGTCAGCGCATAGTCGCGGCGCGTCTTGCCCTCGGCGAAGACGAACGGCGCGATGCCCATGCCGATCAGATTGGAGCGGTGGATGCGCTCGAAGCTCTCGGTGATGACGGCGCGGACGCCCAGCAATTTTGGGCCCTTGGCGGCCCAGTCGCGCGACGAACCGGTGCCGTATTCCTTGCCGGCGACGATGACGGTGTCGAGGCCGTCGGCCTTGTACTTCGCCGCCGCGTCGAAGATCGGCATCGCTTCGCCCGAGGGCGCGCTTTCCGAGAAGTACAGCGTGTTGCCGCCCTCCTTGCCGCCCATCATCTCGTTCCTGATGCGGATGTTGGCGAAGGTGCCGCGCTCCATCAGCTCGAAATTGCCGCGCCGCGCGCCGTAGGAATTGAAATCCTGCTGGCGCACCTGGTGCTCCTGGAGGTAGACGCCGGCCGGTGCCGCCGTCTTGATGTTGCCGGCGGGCGAGATGTGGTCGGTGGTGATGCTGTCGCCGAACAGCGCCAGGATGCGCGCCTTGGCGATGTCCTTCACCGGCTGCGGCAGAATCGTCATGCCCTCGAAGAAGGGTGGGTTCTTCACATAGGTCGAGCCCATCGGCCAATTGTAGGTCTGGCTCTTGACCGCCTTGATCCGGCGCCAGTTGGCGTCGCCCAGGAACACGTCGCCATAGCGCTTCTTGAAGCTCGCGGTCTTGATGCCCTTGCGCATCGCCGCCGAGATCTCCGCCGCCGACGGCCAGATGTCCTTCAGGTAGACCGGCTCGTTCTCCTTGTCGTAGCCGACCGGCTCCTTGGTCAGGTCGATGTTGATCGAGCCCGCCAGCGCGTAGGCGACCACAAGCATCGGCGAGGCGAGGTAGTTGGCGCGCACCAAAGGATGCACGCGGCCCTCGAAATTGCGGTTGCCCGACAGCACCGCGGCGGTGACCAGGTCGGCCGAGGTGATCGCGTCGCTGACATTGTCCGGCAAGGGCCCCGAATTGCCGATGCAGGTGGTGCAGCCGTAGCCGACGAGCTGGAAGCCGAGCTTGTCGAGATATTTGTCGAGGCCGGCCTTCGCCAGGTAATCGGTGACGATCTGGCTGCCCGGCGCCAGCGAGGTCTTGACCCAGGGGCGCACCTTGATGCCGCGCTCCACCGCCTTCTTGGCGACGAGGCCGGCGCCGATCATCACGCTCGGGTTCGAGGTGTTGGTGCAGGACGTGATCGCCGCGATGACGACGTCGCCATGGCCGATGGAATGCTCGGTCCCGGCAAGCTTGGACCTGCGGGTGGCGTCGTCTTCCTTCTTGTAGGTGTTCATCAGCGCCAGCGCGAATTCGTGCGCCGCGGCGCCGAGCGGCACGCGGTCCTGCGGCCGCGCCGGACCGGCCAGGCTGGGCTCCACCGTCGCCAGATCGAGCGACAGCGTGTCGGTGAATTCGGGCTCGGCGCTCTTGGGCGTGCGGAACAGGCCCTGCGCCTTGGCGTATTTCTCCACCAGCGCGACGCGGGCCGGCTTGCGCGCGGTGTCCTTCAGATAGCGCAGCGTCTCCTTGTCGATCGGGAAGAACCCGCAGGTCGCACCGTATTCCGGCGCCATGTTGGCGATGGTGGCGCGATCCTCGAGCGACATGTCGTCGAGGCCGGGGCCGTAATATTCCACGAACTTGCCGACCACGCCCTTCTTGCGCAGCATCTGCGTCACCGTGAGCACGAGATCCGTCGCGGTGACGCCCTCGCGCAGCTTGCCGGTGACGCGAAAGCCGATGACCTCCGGGATCAGCATCGAGATCGGCTGGCCGAGCATCGCGGCCTCCGCCTCGATGCCGCCGACGCCCCAGCCCAGCACCGAAAGGCCGTTGACCATGGTGGTGTGGCTGTCGGTGCCGACCAGTGTGTCGGGGAAGGCGTATTCGACCGTCTTCTTGCCGTCCTTCTCCGGGCGCGTCCACACGGTCTGCGCGAGGTATTCGAGATTGACCTGGTGGCAGATGCCGGTGCCGGGCGGCACGACGCGGAAATTGGCGAAGGCCTGCTGGCCCCAGCGCAGGAATTGGTAGCGCTCGGCGTTGCGCTCGTATTCGACGACGACGTTCTTCTTGAACGAGTCCTTGCCGCCGAAATTGTCGACCATCACCGAGTGATCGATCACCAGATCGACTTCGGCGAGCGGATTGATCTTCTCCGGGTTGCCGCCGAGCGTCTTCATCGCATCGCGCATGGCGGCGAGGTCGACCACGGCGGGCACGCCGGTGAGGTCCTGCATCAGCACGCGCGCCGGGCGGAAGGCGATCTCGTAGTCGGAGCTCTTCTTCGCCAGCCACGCCACCACGGCCCGGATGTCGTCGGCGGTCACCGTCTTGCCGTCCTCGTAGCGCAAGAGGTTCTCGAGCAGCACCTTCAGCGAATAGGGCAGCCGGGAAATGCCCTTGAGGCCGTTCTTCTCGGCCGCCGCCAGGCTGAAATAGGCATAGCTCTTGGCGCCCACCGTCATCGTGCGGCGGGATTTGAAGGTGTCGAGGCTGCGTGTCACGGGGGCGCCTTTTTCGAAAAGCGAGAGGATTTGCGCCGCCGGTTTAGTCCCGATTCCGTTAAAATCCAAGCTCCCATCACGGCACGGTGGCCCCTCGCGACGGCTCGTGACAAAGTGGCGAAAAACCATGGGGGAAAATGCGATGGCCGCCGAGCATGTCCGCGTCGAGAGCAACGGCGCGATCACCACCGTCATCCTGGACCGCCCGCACGCCCGCAACGCCGTCGACCGGCCGACCGCCGACGCGCTGGTCAAGGCGTTCCTCGCCTTCGAGCACGACAGCAAGGCGAAGGTCGCCGTCCTGTGGGGCGCGGGCGGCACGTTCTGCGCCGGCGCCGACCTCAAGGGCATGAGCGAGGGCCGCGGCAACCGGGTGACGGCGCCGGCCCTGAACTTCGATCCGCATGCGGGCGACGCGCCGATGGGCCCGACCCGCATGAGACTGCTCAAGCCGGTGATCGCCGCGGTGGCGGGCCACGCGGTGGCCGGCGGCCTCGAGCTCGCCTGCTGGTGCGATCTGCGCGTGATGGAGGAGGACGCGGTGTTCGGCGTCTTCTGCCGCCGCTGGGGCGTGCCGCTGATCGACGGCGGCACGGTGCGCCTGCCGCGCCTGATCGGGCAGTCGCGCGCCATGGACATGATCCTCACCGGCCGCAGCGTCGGCGCCGAGGAAGCCCTCGCCTTCGGTCTCGCCAACCGCGTCGTCGCCACCGGCGACAGCCGGCGCGCCGCCGAGGCGCTGGCGCTGCAGATTTCGCAGTTCCCCGAGATCTGCCTGAAGGGCGACCGCGCCTCGGTGCTGGAGCAATGGGACTACGACCATCACCAGGCGATGATCCACGAATTCCGGGTCGGCACCGCGACGCTGCAGACCGGCGAAAGCCGCAGCGGCGCCGCGCGCTTCGCCTCCGGCCGCGGCCGCGGCGGGCGCTTCGACGATTTGTAAAACGATCCCCGCAAAGCGGGGGGCGAAGCGAAGGCGGAACGGGGACGTCGCACGCGCGAGGTCCCAAAATCGCCCCATTCGCCCCCTAGCGTAAACATGGGGGACGCGCGGATAAGCGCGGCCGAGGCGGCGTACGGCACAAGAAGGCGGCAATGCCCAAGCATGGGATCCTGTTCGCGTGCGTCGCGATGCTGGCCTCCGTCGGCGTCGTGCGCGCGCAGGAGGGCCTGGGCGCGCGCATGTCGATCGAGCGGCTGGGCGACATCCAGACCGGCGCCTACACCGCCAGCAACGGCATCGGCTTCACGCTCGCGGGCTATGCCGAGAAATACCTGCTGCGCTTCGCCGGCGAGCCGGAGACCTACGTTCTCTATGTCGATCACGGCTCGCTCGGTGGCCGCGTCCTGAAATTCGATTCCGGCGGCACGGCGCTGGCGGTCTCGGGCTGGGGCGCGGTGACGATCTACACCGACGCGGCGCCGGGCGGCCTGCCCGCCGACCGCACCGGCAACAGCGACGTGCCGCTGCTGCCGCCGCCGCTGTCGCTGAGCGCGATGCAGCGCGCCGCCGAGGACGCGGGCGAGCATCTTGCCTATACCCGCGGCCTCCATATCGTCTTCAACGCCGACTGGGCGGCGCTGGCGGGCGACGCCGCGGTGCGCGCGCTGACCTTCGATGCGCTGCAGAACACGGCACGCGGCATCGACCGCTTCACCGCCAATGCGGCGGCGCGCCTGGCGCTGCTCGGCAAGATGGATTCGGTCAGGATGATCTCCGGCGGACGGCCCAGCATCGCCCTGCACGGCCGCACGCTGTCGGTGACCTTCAGCCCGACCCAGGGCTTCGCGGGCCGCGCCTCCAGCCACGGCATCGCCCGCGCACTGGGGCAGCTCTTCGCGATTCCGACGGCGGGCTAGCGTTGATTTGGTTTGAATCGAATCACAAACTCCGTCATGGGCGGGCTTGACCCGCCCATCCATCGCGCCCGTCTGCGGGCGCACATGAGTCAATTCGGCGCGCCGACGCGCGCCGGATGGATGGCCGGCTCGAGGCCGGCCATGACGAAAATGGTTGCGGTGAGCAATCTCAAACCAAATCCGCTCTAACCCGGCTCGAACCCGTCCGGCGCGAGTTCGAAGGTCTCGAAATCGAAGCCCGGCGCCACGGTGCAGCCGACCAGCGTGTAGGCGCCCAGCGACGCCGCCATCTGCCAGGCCTGCGGCGGCACCACGATCTGCGGCCGCTCGCCGCCTTGGATGTCGTTGCCGAGCACGTGCCGCACCGCCGGCCCGCGCGGCGGCGCGATGGCGAGCGCCAGCGGGCTGCCGCGATAGAAATGCCAGACCTCGGTCACGTCGATGCGGTGCCAGCGCGACACTTCGCCGGCGCGCAGGATGAAATAGATGCCGGTGGAATGGGCTCGGCCGCGCCCGCCGGCCCGGTTGTCGCGGTAGACTTCGCGGTAATGGCCGCCTTCGGGATGCGGCCGCATGCCGAGACGGCGAATGAGGTCGTCGGCCTCGCTGCCGCCCGGCCGGCTCACGGACTAACGCTCGATCGCGACATGCTGCGGATAGAAGGCGAGGTGATCCTTGATCGCCGCCATCGCGGGGAACGGCGTCTCGTAGCTCCACACCGCGTTCTCGGCCTTCGCCGTGCCGGCGGTGAGCGTGAAATAGGACGCGTCGCCCTTGTAGGGACAATGCGTCGTGTGCGCCGTGCGCGCGTAATGCTCCAGCCGCGCGTCGCGGCGCGGAATGTAGAGCACCGCCGGATAGGACGCCTCGCGCAGCTCGAGCGCCGCGGTCGTATCGGCGACGGTCTCGCCGCCGAAGCGCACCACGACACGGCCCTTGGCCGGCGCGATGGCGATGGGATGGTCGGGACTGGGAAGTTTCATGCCGCCGTTTTAGCAGCCGCGCCGCCATCGGCAAACAGGTTCGGCGCGCCGCGCCCGATCAGCACCCGCATGCCCGCCGCCACCGACAGGCTGTCGGCCAGGGCGTTGTGCGTCTGGCCCTCGAACGGCACGCCGAGCTTGGGTCCGATGTCGCAGGAATGCAGGCCGCGCGTGTCGAAGCCGGCGTCGCCGAACCACGGCCGCGAGTCGCGAAAATCGCGCAGCGGCCGGCGGCTGAGGCCGTAGAGCCGCAGATTCTCCTCCAGCACCAGGTCGTCGCGGCCGAAGGCGGACAGGACGGCGCCGTCCGCGAAGGCGAGGAACGCGTCATAGGCCGGCGCGAAGTCGCAGGCGCGCGCGCCCAGCGCCGCGTTGCCGATGCCGGTGAGCCGCTCGAAATAGGCCGACAGGCAGGAATTGATCCGTGGACGGACGAGAACGTCGAAGCGCTCGCGGATCTCCAGCGTCGCGGCGTCGACCTTGACTGCTCCGATCTGCACCACCTCGCGGAATTCGCCCGGCCGCAGCCAGCGATGGCGCATCGAGCCTTCCCAGGCGGTGAATTCGAGATCGAAGATGACGGCGGCCGGCATGACGCCTTCGCGAAGCTGGGAGAGGGCGCCGTCCGGGAAATCCCGAATCGGCCCTGCCGCGACAATGGATACCGTCTTGCGGCGGCCGCGCAACGGTGCCCGGCGCGGCGCGATCGTCGCCGCGATAGGGCAACCTTCGCAGGACCGGCGCGCCTCCGCCCCTGCGCCATCGGTATTTGAACGCACGCGCCGCCGGGGCAAATCGCGGGCGCGGCCGCTGGCGGTTAATACATTCTTAAGCCCAGCGGCAGAGCCTAGAAACCGAGACAAGTTTTCCTTCGGAGGCCAGCATGGCCGCGCGCGCCAATCCGTTCTTCGACATCGCATCGCCCCCGCCCGAGACCGCGGTCGCCGCGGCGGAGCCCTACGACGCCATCGCCAGGCTGGCGCAGATGCACGGCGAAGCGGTCGAGACCGCGCGCCTCGCCAACCTGCTCGGCCGCTCGCTGCATGCCGCCATCGCCCTGCCCGTGCTGGCCGTGCTCACCGTCCTGATCGGCGGCGGCGCCGGCCTGCCGTCGACGATTTCCTGGGCGATCATGGTCGCGGTCGCCACCTTCGCGGTGCTGCGGGTCTACGGCCACGGCATTCGCCAGCCCTTCGAGCGCTCCGCCCTGCACGCCTTCGCGCAGGATCTTAACGCCTGTCTGCTCTATGCCGGCTTTGCCTGGGGCGCCGGCGCCTTCCTCGCCCTCGCCGACGGCGCCAGCGGCGGCACCGCGCTGTTGTTCTGCGGCGTGCCGGCGGTCGCCGTCGCGGTGTTGTTGCGCGAGCGCCAGGCGGTCCTTCTTTTTCTTGCGCCGGTGGCGGCGCTGACGTCATTGGCTTGCGTGGTGCGGCCGCTCGGCGGCGGCGCGCTGGCGGCGGCCCTGGTGCTGATCGCCTGTGCCATCGTCGCCGCTGCCGTCATCGCCGCCGCGCGCCATGGCGCGGCCCGCCGCGAGGCCGACCTGCCGCACGCTCTGTTCGCCTCGTAAATATCACAATTCAAAGGGTTTTCCGGCTTGACGCGGGGGGATAACCTGCGCCGCGAAACGCATGCCGATTCCGCTTGCGCGATCTTAAGACGGCGGGCCGCATAGTCCGCCGGTCGCGCCCGCTCACCGAAGGCTTCCTCCATGTCGCTTGCCGCAGCCCACACCGACGACGCCGCACATGTCACGCGCCGCAGCGAGGCCGGCGCCGCCGAAAAGCTTGCCGCCGCCACAGGGCTCGCCAGCGGCGCGGAGCCGGGCCTGCTGCAGTTCTTCGCGGCGCTGTACCGCAACGCCGCGCCCGACGACATCAACCGCTACGAACCGCAATCGCTGATGGCGCTGGCGCGCCTCGTCCATGCCCGCGTCCTGGCGCACGCGCCGGGCGGCAGCGAGGTGTCGCTGTTCTGCGCCCGCGACGCGGACAAGGCCTATGCCGAGAACGATTTCGTGCTGGTGGCGATCAACGACGACAAGCCGTTTCTGTTCGACTCGCTGATCGGCGAGGTGACGGCGGGCGGCGGACGCCTGCGCGCCGTGTTCCATCCGGTCGTCGAGGTGGGCGGCCACGCCGCCAGCGTCATCGTGCTGGTGCTCGAGCCGGTGCTCAGCGAGGTGCGCCAGGCCGCGCTCGTCCACGGCGCCAGGGCCGTCTTCGCGCAGGTCGGCGTCGCGGTGCGCGACTGGCGCGCCATGATGGAGCGGCTGCGCGACGTCATCGCCGGCCTCAAGGGCAGCCCGCCCAAGGTCGCGGCCGAGGAACTGGCCGAGAGTCTCGCCCTGCTCGAATGGCTGGGCGCCAACCATTTCACCTTCCTGGGGGCGCGCGACTACCGCTTCGTCGCCGCCGGCGAAGGCGCGCTGGAGCCCGACTACGCCAGCGGCCTCGGCGTCCTGGCCGACAGCGAGGCGCGCGTCATCCGCCGCGGCCCCGACCGCGCCGCGCTGACGCCCGAAGTGCGCGCCTTCCTCACCCAGCCCGCGCCGATCATCATCACCAAGTCGAACGAGCGCAGCCTGGTGCATCGCCGCGTCCACATGGACTATGTCGGCGTCAAGACCTTCGACAAGGAGGGCCGCCTCACCGGCGAGCGCCGCTTCGTCGGCCTCTTCACCTCGGGCGCCTACAGCCGCCGCCCCGGCGACATCCCGCTGCTGCGCCGCAAGGTCGCCACCGTGCTGGCGCGCGCCGGCCTGCCGCCGGCCAGCCATGACGGCAAGGCGCTGGCGCACATCCTCGACAATTATCCGCGCGACGAGCTGTTCCAGATCTCCGAGGACGATCTCTTCGCCATCGCGCAAGGCATCCTGCGGCTCGGCGAGCGCCCCACCGTGCGCGTCTTCCTGCGCTTCGACCGCTTCGACCGCTTCGTCTCCGCCCTCGTCTTCGTGCCGCGCGACCGCTACGACACCCATGTCCGCGAGCGCATCCACCTGATCCTGGCGCAGGCGCTGAACGGCCGCGTCTCGGCGGCGACGCCGACCATCGACGAATCCGTGCTGGCGCGCGTGCACTACATCGTCGGCCGCAACGAGGGCGCCCGCCCCGCCATCAGCGTGCCGCATCTCGAGGAGCAGATCCGCGGCGCCATCCGCACCTGGGACGACGGCTTCGCGCAGGCGATGGAAGAGGTCCATGGCGAGACCGATGGCATGCGCCTGTTGCAGGAGCGCCAGGCGCAATTCTCCGCCGGCTATCGCGGCTCCTTCACGCCGATGGAAGCGGTGCACGACCTCGACGTCGTCGCTTCGCTGGCGGCGCAGCGCGGCGGCCTGCGTCTCAAGGCCAGCGCCTATCGCCGCCATGCCGACGCCCACAACGCCCTGCGCCTCAAGCTCTACATCCTGGGCGAGGTGATGCCGCTGTCGGCCTCGCTGCCGATCTTCGAGAATCTCGGCCTCAAGGTGATCGCCGAAGACGCCTTCGCGCTGACGCTGAAGACCGGCGACGGTTGGACCCACGAAGCCAACGTCCTCGACTTCCTGATGGAGCGCGCCGACGAGGGCGCCGTCGAGCTCGCCGCCGTCAAGCAGCCGCTGGAAGACGCCTTCCACGCCGTGATCCGCGGCCACGCCGAGAGCGACGGCTTCAATCGGCTGGTGCTCAGCGCCGGCCTCGCCTGGCGCGACGTCACCATCCTGCGCGCCATCGCCAAATTCCTGCGCCAGGCCGGCTTCGCCTTCAGCCAGGACTATGTCGAGCAGGCGCTGGCGCGCAATCCCGATCTCGCGGGGCTCCTGGTCGACCTCTTCCACGCCCAGAACGATCCCGAAGGCGCCCGGCACCTCGAACACGATGCCGCGACCATCGCCAGGCGCATCGACGGCGCCATGGGCGACGTGCAGAGCCTCGACGACGACCGCATCATCCGCCGCCTGCGCAACGTCGTGGACAACGTGCTGCGGACGAATTTCTACCAGCGCGGCGCGGATGGCGCGCCAAAGTCGTACATCGCCATCAAGCTCAACAGCCAGGCGCTCGACGACCTGCCGCTGCCGCGTCCGCTTGTCGAGATCTTCGTCTACGCGCCCGAAGTCGAAGGCGTCCACCTGCGCTTCGGCCGGATCGCGCGCGGCGGTATCCGCTGGTCCGATCGGCGCGAGGATTTCCGCACCGAGATCCTCGGCCTCGTCAAGGCGCAGCAGGTCAAGAACGCCGTCATCGTGCCGGTCGGCGCCAAGGGCGGCTTCTATCCCAAGCAGCTGCCGCTCAACGCGGCGCGCGAAGCGGTGCAGGAGGCCGGCATCGCCGCCTACAGGGTCCTGATCGACGCCCTGCTCGACGTCACCGACAATCTCAACCCCGACGGCTCCGTGGTGCCGCCGCCGGGCGTCGTGCGCCACGACGGCGACGATCCCTATCTCGTGGTCGCCGCCGACAAGGGCACCGCGACCTTCTCCGACATCGCCAACGGCATCGCGCAAGGCCGCG
>Ga0210397_10000103_pt1 | contig 68004 bp, 61 predicted proteins | sample IncBWH2OmetaG_FD_160126 | JGI IMG/M metagenome (GOLD analysis project Ga0210397, IMG submission 160126) | Forest soil microbial communities from Barre Woods Harvard Forest LTER site, Petersham, Massachusetts, United States - Inc-BW-H-2-O ...
ATTGATTTCGCTAATCCCGTGATCGGCCGCCAAAGCTATCTCCTCGATCTCAGCGCCGAACGGTTCCGCCGCGAGATTTCCCGCGCACGCACTTTTGGCTGCGTCAACGACGTCGCCCGCCTGTGGAGCGCCGGTTTTGCGCTCGGCGCTTCCTTCGAGAATTCGGTGGTGTTCGACGAGACCCGCCTGCTCAACACCGAGGGCCTGCGTTACAGCGACGAATGCGTCCGCCACAAGGTGCTCGATGTGATCGGTGACCTCGCGCTTGCGGGCTTGCCGCTGCTCGGCGCCTTCCGTTCGGTCCGGGGCGGCCACAAGCTCAACCACGCCGTGCTGACGGCGCTTCTGGCCGACCGCACCGCCTATCGGGTGGTTGAGGGTGAAACCGCCCGCCGGTCGCGCACCCATGCCGAGGTCGGCAGTGGTATGGTCGGCGGTATGGTCGCGCCCGCCTACGGTCCCGACGTTTCCTGAAGCGTCCTTTTCCCGTTTCCTGCGCGTCGATCGATGCCCGCAGCGGCAAAGCGTGCCTTTAGGTTCCGAATCTGCGAATTTTGCCCCCGAACAGCGGCTCCCGACGATAACCGTTGAGGGATCAGGGCCGTTGAAACCCGCCTTATTCCGGGCGAAATAGCTGCGTATCCGGTTGGTTAAGGGACTTGTTTTAGATAAACAGGGCCGAGGCGACGCCAGCGGCCCTGTTTTTGGCTGCGCCCTTGATCACGCTCGAAAGGCGTCAGGTCTGAACTTCATGTCGACAAAGCGTATGACGCTCTCACATCGCCGGCTTTCAAACCGTTGGGACTTTGGCGCCCTCGCACGGCTGGTGCGCGTGGCCGCGGGCCTAGCCGTTGCCGGCACGGTTTTGAGCGCGTGCAGTTCGGCCACCGAAATCTGGGACAAGGTCACCCAGAAGGACGATACCTTCGTCGAGGAGCCCGCCGAAAAGCTCTACAACGAAGGCCTGTTCCTGACCAACGAGAAGCGCGATGCCAAGGGCGGGGCGAAGAAGTTCGAGGAAGTCGATCGCCAGCACCCTTATTCGGACCTGGCGCGCAAGTCGCTGCTGATGTCGGCCTACGCCTATTACCAGGCCAACGACTATGACAGCTGCATCGGTGCGGCGACCCGTTACGTCACGCTGCACCCGGGAAGTTCGGACGCGGCCTATGCGCAATATCTGATTGCCGCCTCGCATTACGACCAGATCGCCGACGTCACCCGCGACCAGGGCCGTACCGAAAAGGCGATCGCCGCGCTCGAGGAAGTCGTGCGCAAATATCCGACCTCGGAATATGCGGTCAGCGCCAAGGCCAAGCTCGAAGCCGCGCGCGATCAGTTGGCGGGCCGCGAGATGACCGTCGGCCGCTATAACCTCGAAAAGCGCAACTACACCGGCGCCATCAATCGCTTCAAGACCGTGGTCACCCAGTACCAGACCACGCGCCATGTCGAGGAGGCGCTAGCTCGCCTGGCCGAAGCCTATATGGCGATCGGAATCGTCAGCGAGGCGCAAACGGCCGCTGCGGTGCTCGGGCACAATTTTCCCGATAGCCCCTGGTACAAAGACGCCTATAATCTCGTAAAGTCCGGCGGTACCGAACCGACCGAAGATACGGGCTCTTACATTTCCAAGGCCTTCAGGAAGCTGGGTCTTGCTAGGAATTGATTTATGCTGGCGCGCCTTTCGATCCGTGACATTGTCCTGATCGAACGGCTCGATATCGAGTTTGCCCGCGGCTTAGCGGTTTTGACCGGCGAGACCGGCGCCGGCAAATCTATCCTGCTCGATGCTTTTGCGCTTGCGCTGGGCGGCCGTGGCGATGCCACCCTGGTCCGGCATGGCGCCGAGCAGGGTCAGGTGACGGCGGTGTTCGATGTGCCGAAGGACCATCCCGCAGCGGCACTGCTCGCGGAGAACGGCCTGGACGATACGGGTTTTCAAGATTCTTGCGAGATGATCCTGCGGCGGGTGCAACTCGCCGACGGCCGCACCCGCGCCTTCATCAACGATCAGGCCATCAGCGTGCAGACCCTGAAAGCGCTCGGGGCTGCGCTGGTCGAAATTCACGGCCAGCACGACGAGCGCGCGCTGGTCGATGCTTCGACCCATCGCCGCCTGCTCGATGCGTTCTCCAGCCTAGAGAAGGATGTCGCCGCACTGGAAAAGCTCTGGGAAGCGCGGCGCGACGCCAACCGCGTGCTCGATGATCACCGCGCCGGCATGGAGCGAGCCGCGCGCGAGGCCGACTATTTGCGGCACGCCTCCGACGAATTGAAGCAGCTTGCGCCCAAGGACGGCGAGGAGACGGCGTTGGCCTCCCGCCGCACCACCATGATGCAGGGCGAGAAGATCGCCTCCGATCTGCGCGAGGCCCAGGACGCCGTCAGCGGCAATCAGTCGCCGGTCGCTAGCCTCTCGGCGGCCGTGCGCCGGCTTGAACGGCGGGCGGCGAATTCGCCGACCCTCGTCGAGCCCGCGGTAAAGGCGATCGATATCGCGATCAACGCGCTGGAAGAGGCCGATCAGCATCTCACGGCGGCGTTGCTTGCGGCTGATTTCGATCCTGCCGAGCTCGAACGCATCGAGGAGCGGCTGTTTGCGCTGCGCGCCGCCTCGCGCAAATATTCGACGCCGGTCGATGGGCTCGCCGCGCTCGCTGCCAAATATGCTTCGGATGTCGCGCTGATCGATGCCGGCGCCGATCAGTTGAAAAAACTGGAAGCGGCTGCTGCTGCTGCCGACAAGCTTTACTTGGCTGCGGCCGCGAAACTCTCCGCGGCGCGGGTCAAGTCGGCGGAGAAGCTCAACAAGGCGGTCAATGCCGAACTCGCGCCGCTCAAATTGGAGCGCGCGAAGTTTACCACGCAAGTGGAGTCCGACCCGGCTTCGCCAGGTCCGCAAGGCTATGACCGCGTCGAGTTCTGGGTGCAGACCAACCCCGGCACCCGGCCTGGCCCGCTGATGAAGGTCGCCTCCGGTGGCGAGTTGTCGCGTTTTTTGCTGGCGCTCAAGGTCGTGCTGTCCGACCGCGGCTCGGCGCCCACGCTCGTGTTCGACGAAATCGATACCGGGGTGGGTGGCGCCGTGGCGGACGCGATCGGTGCGCGGCTGTCGCGGCTCGCCTCCAAGGTCCAGGTGATGGCGGTGACGCATGCGCCGCAGGTCGCAGCCCGCGCGGATCAGCATCTGCTCATTTCAAAGGATGCGCTCGACAAGGGCAAGCGCGTCGCCACCCGTGTCAATGCGCTCGCTGCCGACCATCGCCGCGAGGAGATCGCCCGCATGCTCGCCGGCGCCGAAATTACCGCCGAGGCAAGGGCGGCCGCCGAGCGGCTGCTCAAGGCCGCGACGGCGTAGGTCCACTCTTATCCCTCCCCCGCGGTACGCGCGGGGAGGGTGGCCGTCGCGAAGCGGCGGTCGGGTGGGGGCTTCCCCCCTACACCCCCAACCCCGACGCTCGTTTCACTCGCGTCGACCCTCCCCGCAAGGGAGAGGGAGAAGAAAGCACCGGTAAGCAGCCTTTTCGAACAGCCCAACTTCGTCGTAATCATTGACCATGGCCACGAAAGCAAAACCCAAAAAGCTCCCCGACATCGCCGACCTCTCCAAGGCGCAGGCTAAGGTCGAGCACATGCGGCTTGCGCTCGAACTCGAGGCGCACGACCGGCGCTACTACCAGGATGATGCGCCTGATGTCACCGATGCCGAATATGATGCGCTGCGCCAGCGCTTCAACGCCATCGAGAAACGCTTTCCGGAATTCGTCAGCGCTGACTCTCCGTCGCAGAAGGTCGGCGCGGCGCCTTCCGGGCGATTCAAGAAGGTCCGCCATGCGATACCGATGCTCTCGCTCGACAATGCCTTTGCGGAAGAAGACGTCGTCGATTTCGTCGGCCGCATCCGCCGCTTCCTGAAACTGCCCGAGGATGAGGTCATCGATTTTTCCGCCGAGCCCAAGATCGACGGGCTCTCGATGTCGCTGCGTTATGAGGACGGCGAACTGGTCACGGCGGCGACGCGCGGCGACGGCGCCGAAGGCGAGGACGTCACCGCCAACATTCGCACGCTGGAAGACGTGCCGAAGAAGCTGAAGGGACGCAAGGTGCCGCAGGTTTGCGAGGTGCGCGGCGAAGTCTACATGACCAAGAAGGCGTTTCTGGCGCTCAACGAACGCCAGAAGGCCGCCGGCGACACCATCTTTGCCAATCCGCGCAATTCGGCCGCCGGTTCGCTGCGCCAGAAGGATCCGTCGATCACGGCCTCGCGCCCGCTCGGCTTTTTCGCTTACGCCTGGGGCGAAATTGCGGACATGCCGGCGGAGACGCAATCCGGCATGATCGCCTGGTTCGAGCATTGCGGCTTCAAGACCAATCCGCTGACCAGGATCTGTCACTCGGTCGAGCAGCTGATCGCGTTTCATCGCAAGATCGAGGAACAGCGCGCCAGGCTCGACTACGACATCGACGGCGTCGTCTACAAGGTCGATCGGCTCGATTGGCAGGAACGTCTTGGCTTTGTCTCGCGGACCCCGCGCTGGGCGATTGCGCACAAGTTCCCAGCCGAGCGCGCCATCACGGTGCTGCGCGATATCGAGATTCAAGTCGGGCGCACCGGCTCGTTCACGCCGGTCGGCAAGCTGGAGCCGGTCGGCGTCGGCGGCGTCATCGTGCAGAACGTGACGCTGCACAATGAAGACTACATCAAAGGGATCGGCAACAAGGGCGAGGCGTTGCGCGACGGCCGCGATATCCGGATCGGCGACACGGTCGTGATCCAGCGCGCCGGCGATGTGATTCCGCAAGTGGTCGATGTCGTGATCGACAAGCGGCCGAAGGATGCCAAAGAGTTTCACTTTCCGAAGAAGTGTCCGTGCCCGCTGCACACCGACGTGGTGCGCGAGGAGACCGCGACCGGCGAGGAGGGCTCGCGCGCCCGCTGCAGCGGCGAGTTCGCCTGTCCCTTCCAGAAGATCGAGCACCTGAGACTGTTCGCCTCGCGCCGTGCCTTCGATATCGAGGGGCTCGGCGAGAAGCAGATCCAGTTCTTCTTCGAGGAAGGATGGGTCAAGGAGCCTGGCGATATTTTCACGCTGCAAAAACGCAACGCCAAGCTCAAGCTTGAGGAGATCGAAGGTTACGGCGAAACCTCCGTGCGGAATCTCTTTGCCGCAATCGAGGAACGACGGAAGATATCGCTGGAACGTTTCATCTATGCGCTCGGCATGCGCCATGTCGGCGAGACCACGGCGCTGGCGCTGGCGCGCGGTTATGGCTCATGGGACGCGTTCCACGACGCGTGTCTGAAGGTTACCAAGGACGACGAGGACGCCATCGCCGAGATGGATGCGCTCGACCAGATCGGCGACACGGTGATCGCCAGCATCAAGGCCTATTTCGGCGAAAACCATAACCGCGGCATTGTCGAGCGGCTGACCCACGAAGTGACGATCCTCGATGCCGAGAAGCCGAAGAGCAATTCCGCCGTCGCCGGCAAGACAGTGGTGTTTACCGGCTCGCTCGAAAAGATGACGCGCGACGAGGCCAAGGCCATGGCCGAGCGTTTGGGTGCCAAGGCGGCCGGCTCGGTGTCGAAGAAGACCGATTATCTCATCGCTGGTCCCGGTGCGGGCTCAAAGCTCGCGGAAGCCAAGAAGCACGGCGTCGAAGTGCTCACCGAGGACGAGTGGCTGAAGATGGTGGGGGAGTGATCGCGCTGCTCTCTCAGTCGTCATGCCCGCCCACAGTAGTCTGGCTTACGCAGACTACGTAAACTTGTCTGCAATGCCAGGCATCCACGTCTTTGCGGCGTAATAGAAAGAAAAGACGTAGATGGCCGGGACAAGCCCGGCCATGACGGTCATGGTTCGTTCTAACGGCGTCATTGCGAGGAGCAAAGCGACGAAGCAATCCAGTACTTTTTTGTTTTCTGGATTGCTTCGCTATCGCTCGCAATGACGGAAGTGCCGCCCCGGAATGACGAACGCTAAACCATCCCGCTCTCTTCCTCGGCCTGCTCGATCAATTCCTCGCTGACAAAGATCTTCTGCCTCGGAATGATGAACACCATGGTCGAGGCGCAGGCGAGTGAGAGAACAAAGACGGCGGCATTCAACGGTGCCGGTGTGGTGAAATGGCCGCCGAGATAGGCGCCGAACTGCGACAGGAATGAGCCGAGCCCCATCTGCAAAAATCCCATCGCGCCGGATGCGGTGCCGGCCGCTTCGGGCCGGACGCTGATGGCGCCGGCAGCCGAATTCGACATCACAAAGGCATTGGCGAACATCACGATCATCTGCGTACCGAACAGCCAGGCCGGCATCTGGTTTAAGCCCGTGATCCCACAGACGAGATTTAACGAGCTGCCAGCGAGTTGCAGCGCCAGGCCGAACCAGATCAGCTTCTCCAGGGAATGGCGCGGCGCAAAGCGCACGCAAAAGAGATTGCCGACCAGATAGGCGAAGCCGATGATCGCGAACCAGGCGCCATATTCGGCGCCGGTGCGGCCCATATGCGTGATGACGATATAGGGAGCGCCGCCCGCGAAGGTGAAGATGATCTGCGAAGCCAGCACCTGGCACAGCATGTAGCCAATGAAGGCGCGGCTGGTCAGAAGACTGCCGACATCGCCGCGAAAGCCGCTCGCCTCTAAGCGTGCGCGGCGCGTTTCCGGCAATGCAAGTGCGATCGCCACCGCTACGGCCAGCGAACCCGCGGTAGTGACATAGAAGATCGAACGCCAGCCGAACGCGTGCTCGAGCAGGCCGCCGGTCAACGGGCTCAGCATCTGCGCGATCATCATCACCGCGATCACGAGGCTGATCATCGAGGAGATGCGCTCACGTTGATAGAGATCGCGGATGATGGCGCGGCTCACCACCATGCCGCTGGCGCCGCCCAGCGCCTGGAAAAACCGCGCGGCGATCAGTTGCGGCAGCGTCTCGGCAAAGATGCAGGCCGCGCTCGCGACCACCATCAAAGAGAGACCCGCCAACAATACCGGCCGGCGTCCGTAGCGATCGGAGAGCGGCCCCAGCAGGATCTGCGAACAGGCGATGCCGACCATGTAAAGAGACACCGTCATCTGCGCGATCGAAATGTCGCTCTTGAAGCTCGTCACGAGCAGCGGCAGCGCCGGCACCAGCATGTAGAGCGAGATCGGCGCCACGCCGGTCATCGCGACCAGGAGCAGCAACATCGTGCGCGTCGACGCGATGTCAGCCACTTTGCTGTTGGCCACCTTGCCGTTGGTTAGTGCGGCCGGTTTGCCGACGACGCCGTGCATCAGGGGTCCAATTCGTTAGGCGCAGGCAACATCAGACCGCGCCCCGCTTCGCTTGCTTTGCAAGCTTCGCAGGGTTTCGAGTCCGGCGAAGCGCGTGAGCGCGAAGACGGATTCGGTCCGGCATGCGCCCTCCAGATTTCGTTTGGATGATTTATTTGAAAAGACTTTAGCGTTATTCGGCGCCCCGAATACGGGAGTTTCGGAATGCGGCTATTCGTTTTCCGGGATGCGTTCGGCGCAAGCGGGCCTGTCGTGAGGGAATGGTTGAGAGGCGGTAAATACCGTCATTGCGAGGAGCGTAGGCGACGAAGCAATCCAGTCTTTTACAAAAGCTGCTGGATCGCTTCGCTGGCGCTCGCGATGACGAGGGCCGCGCCTACAGCGACAGCGGCGCGGTGGCCTCGTCGAGCCAGGCTTTCGTCGCGTCATCGACATGGCTGCGCACGGCGTGGCGGACCCGCTCGTGGTATTCGTTGACCCAGCTCAATTCGTCGCCCGTCAGCATGCTGAGATCGACCAGCCGGCGGTCGATCGGCGCCAGCGTCAGCGTCTCGAACGCGTTGACCGGCTTCTCGGCGCCCGCGACCTCGGCCGCGACGACGAGTTCGAGGTTCTCGATGCGGATACCGAAGGCATCAGTTTTGTAATAGCCAGGCTCATTGGAGAGGATCATGCCGCGCTTCAGCGGCGCAGAGCCGAGCTTCGAGATGCGCGCCGGGCCCTCGTGCACCGACAAGTAGCTGCCGACGCCGTGGCCGGTGCCGTGTTCGAAATCGACGCCGGCCTGCCACAGGAATTGCCGCGCCAGGCTGTCGAGCTGTGCGCCCGTGGTGCCGTCGGGAAACAGCGCGCGCGCAATCGCGATGTGGCCGCGCAGCACACGGGTGAAGCGGTCGCGCATCTCATGCGTCGGCTCGCCGATCGCGATCGTGCGGGTGACGTCGGTGGTGCCGTCTTCATATTGCGCGCCGGAATCGATCAGCAGGAGATCGCCGCGCGCGATGCGGCGGTTGCTCTTGCGGGTGACGCGATAATGCACGATGGCGCCGTTCGGCCCGGTGCCGGAAATCGTCGGAAACGACACATCCTTCAGCGCGCCGGTGTCGCGGCGGAAGGTCTCCAGCGCCTCGACGGCGTCGATCTCGGTCAGCGCACCCGAAGGCGCCTCGCGGTCGACCCAGGCGAGGAACCGTGCGAGCGCGATCGCATCGCGCCGGTGCGCAGCTTTCGTTCCCGCGATCTCGGTATCGTTCTTGACCGCCTTCAACAGGCTGACGGGATCAGCCCCGCGTAACGGCTTGCCGCCGGCGGATGAAATCAGGCGGGTCAGGGCATCGGCTGATGTCGCCGCGTCGAGCGCGATCGAAGCACCGCTTTTCGACAGCTCGATCAGTTTCGCCGTCAGCGCGCCGGGCTCGACGACCGTCGCGGTCTGTTCGAGATGGTCGCGGACGCTGTTGGAGAGCTTGCGGTGATCGATGAACAGCGTCGGCCGGCCGCTTTTCGGCACCAGCGCGTAGGACAGAGGCAGCGGCGTGTGGGCGACGTCGCCGCCGCGGATGTTGAAGGTCCAGGCCACCGCATGGCTGTCCGACAATACCAGCGCATCGGCGCCGAGCCTCGTGATCTCGGCTTCGATCCGCTTCAGCTTGTCGGCCTCAAGCTCGCCCGAAAATGGCTGGCCGTGCAGGCTGACGGGAGCGATCGGCAGCGCCGGGCGCTCGGTCCAGACGGTATCGACCGGGTTGGTCTCGACCGCGACTAGTTCCGCGCCCGCTTTGGCGCAGGCCGCGGACAGCTTTTCAGCCGCCGCCGTCGTGTGCAGCCAGGGATCGAAGCCGAGCCGGTCGCCCGGGCTAAGATGTTGCGCCAGCCAGGTCTCCGGCGGCGGGTCGATCAACGATTCGACGCCCCAGGCCTTGGTGTCGACCTGCTTGGCAGCTTGGAGCGTATAGCGCCCGTCGACAAAGACCGCGGCCTCGTGGGCCAACACGATGGCGAGGCCCGCCGAGCCGGTAAAACCGGTGAGCCACGCCAGCCGCTCCTCGGAGGGCGGGACGTATTCGTTCTGCTGCTGGTCGGCGCGCGGCACTACGAAGCCGCTCAGGTTGCGTTTCGTCAATTCCTCGCGAAACGCGGACAAACGCGCGGAGAGGGCGACGCCGGTTTCGGGCTCGTCGAAGGTCTGGAATAGCGCTTCAAACATTAGTCGATAGTATCATCTTCCACGCATAAGTCGGCAACCGACTCAATTTGCTTCCGATTCCGAATTTATTGTGATTGAATTGCTGCACCCGCGTTAGACGGGCTTGAACGTTTCGTGATGCCCATCGTCACGGAGCGATTCAGAAGAGATCCTTCCGGGTGGAATGCCAAGGCCAGTTCCAAGGGCGTTTTGTGACCAGCGTCGAGGGATTAACCATGCCCGTCTTCACGTTCGAGAAGATTTCGCCGCCGATGCGCCGCGTATCTGCTTCTCCCGCTGCGGAAAAGCCGCGCAGCGTCATCGTTCAGATCCTGGATCGTTTTGTCGAGAAGCGCGTCAAGCGCGCTGGTCCAGTCGAAAAGGCTGTTCGGGCGAAGCAACGCAAGCCGGCGAAGTGACTAACCGTCGTTTTCTTCACCGCGCCTTATGAAGCAGCAGGCTGCTCCAGCCGTCGATTCTGATTTCCCGCTCCAGCACCAGCCCCCGCGACCGGTAGGCCGCGACCACCGAAGGCGCCTGGGCCGACAATAACCCCGACAGGATGACGCGCGCCCCGCCGGCTAAATGGCCGGACATCGCCGTTGCCATCTGCCGCAGCGGATTGGCGAGGATATTGGCGAGCACGAGATCGAAGGGTTTTCGTTGCCGTAAGCGGGGGGCGGAAAAGCCGCTGCCCCACGTAACCTCGACCCATGGACCGACGCCGTTGAGGCGAGCATTTTCGGCGGCGACTTTCACCGACAGCGCATCGATATCGCTGGCGAGCACCTGGTCGTGCAGCGCCTTGGCAGCCGCAATCGCCAATACCCCGGTGCCGGTGCCGAGATCGAGCACGCGGCGCGGCCGATGCGCCTTCAGGACATGGCCGAGCAGCACGAGGCAGCCGCGGGTGGTGCCGTGATGGCCGGTGCCGAAGGCGAGCGCGGCCTCGATCTCGATGCCGAGCTTGTTGGGCGGCACTTTCGCCCGATCATGCTGGCCATGAACGATGAAGCGGCCGGCATGAACGGGAACCAGATCTTCCAGCGTGGCCTTGACCCAGTCCTTGGACTCAACAACGTCGAACTGGACCGCGCGCGCGGCTTCGTCGCCCGCGGCGAGCGCGATCAGATCGCGGATCGTGCTTTGGTCGGGGGCTTCCGCAAAATGCACGGTGATGTCCCAGCGCCCGGTCGGGCCCGCGAAAGCCGCAACGGCCGCTTCGCCGTCAGCAAGGCCTTCGGTCAGCAAATCCGCGATACGCCGGGCGGATTGTTCGTCGCCGATCGCGAGCGTCGCGCGGTGGGTTTGAGGCGTGAGCGTTGTGGTCATGCGAGCCTGGGCATCTTGGGTCGGTTGGGCGATCTTGAAACCTCCCCTTGAAAAGGGGAGATCGCTTTGCTCCAAACGAGCGAAGCGGGAGGGGATCAAAGCGTTTAAAGCTTCATTCAGCTTCTTCCTATAGGTTCAACCGTGCTGAAGCACCGTCGGTCCGCGATCAAACTCTTCGCGGAAAATTTGTAAGAAACAAATGATGGTGCAAGGATATGGCGGTGGTTCCTAGACCATTTTTTGAACGCCCTCATTCGTTTCGTCAATTCAGCCTCAATCACCTCACCAGCACCACGCATCGCCGCCGCGTCATCAAAGTGCTGGTTCAAGAGTGCGTTCGATCATTTTGAATTTGCAAGGTGATCGCGTGAAAATGCCGACGCGTTGGCGTCGTCGTTCTTTGTCCTGACGCCATCGCGGGCCATACTCATCCACAAGGCACCGTGGTCTGCTGAAACGCGGACCGGCCGGGCCCGTATTTATCCACACCACTTCACATCAAGCCCAAAGCTCATCCACAGGCCCGCGCACCGAAACATACCGCGATAAGTCAACGCGTTGTCCATGCGGGTTCAGCGGGAGACAAAGGCGCCGTTGAAGTGTTGGATCGGGGCATCAGCTCTGGGAGGCGAACAGCGGTTGGATCAATGCGCAACGGGCTTTACTCCATCCACATCCATATGCTCGACGGCGTCAGAGGCCGCGACAGCGGCGTTCTTATCTTGAGGGACGGCCAGCTCCTGGGCGGCGGTCCCTATTTCTGGTCGGTCGGCCGCTACAGCGTCGGGCGAGGCAGCGGCAAGCAAGGAACCTGGAAGGGCGAACTCGTCACCAATCAGCACACGCCGTTCAACGACCCCTTCGTCCGTCCGCTATTCGGCGGGCAGGAAGTCAGCAGCGGATTTTCCGGCAAATTCTCCGGCGACTCGTCCGAAGTGTTCGGCACCACCCTGGTCGGCACGCGCAGCCTCAGCTTTCACGCGGTGCTGAAACGGCTGGTGGAGGGGTAGGGAGGGCCGGTAGTCTATCTCGGCTCGTTCAGCGGTAAGCTTCACAAGGGACGGTAGAGTGAAGTTCAGAGATCGCATCCCTCCGGGCTTAGTCACGCTCGTGATCTTCTACGGGCTTGTATTGGGATTTCTTCTTGCTATCCGCTATTTTGGCCTAAGCGACTACTTTTTTTCGCAAGCAGGCAGAGAATTTGTGATTGTCGCGGTCATTTTTGGGTCGGTTCCACTCCTCATAGGTTTCATCATTTGTTTTCGCCCAGACTGGGCGGATCATTTCAAAAACGATGACAACTTCGTCGACTAAAACCGCATGGGCCTCACGCTTTCAAACTGAGACACTACCAAGCAGTCATTTCGAAGCCGCGCTTTGACCAATGACTCGTGGCTCCCGCACATAGCCGAAGTCGGCGCCGCCCGACCAAGCCCGTCCGTCAGGATAACGAAGTTCGATTCCGACGAGATCGCTCTCATCTGCCAGCGACATATTAACGCCCGTCTGGACATTCCCGAATTTCGCTATGGCGCTCTCCGTCAGCGTGAAATGCGTCGTCGAACCACATCGGCCGCAGAAGTGGATTTCTGCGGCCGGATCGTCCTTGTCTTCCCGGCTATATTCTTTGGTCGGGCCGTCGATGCCGACTTCGGAGGGGTGGAAATAGGACCAGCGAGCGCCAGATTTGCTGCATAGAGTGCAATTGCACTCGTTGATGAAGTCCGGTCGTTTTGTCACTTCGATGCGGACTTGGCCGCAGAGACAGGTAAGCTTCAGCATTCCCGTCTTGTATCAGGAGGCCCGCCCGCCTGATAGTTGCCGTTGCCTCCCACGCAGATTTGAAATTCAAACTGACGCACTACCCCCGCTATCCCCAGATCATCCACAGCCTATCCACCGATTATCCAAACAACCCGCGATGATCCCGCAAGATCACCCGGGCGGCGTTGTGGCCGGGGGCGCCGGTGACGCCGCCGCCGGGATGGGCGCCGGAACCGCAGTGATAGAGCCCTTTCAGCGGCCCGCGGTAATCGGCATGGCCGAGCATCGGCCGCGCCGAGAACAACTGGTTCAGCGTCAGCGCGCCGTGGAAGATGTCTCCACCCAAGAGCCCAAACTGCCGTTCGAGGTCGAGCGGCGACAGAACCTGTCGCCCGATCACGCTTTTCCCAAAGCCCGGCGCGTAGCGGTCGACGGTCGCGATCATGAGATCGGCGACTTCCTCGCGGTGGTCGTCCCAGGAGCGCCCGTGGGGAAGTTCCGGCGCGACATGCTGGCAGAAGAGACTCGCCACATGCTGGCCCGGCGGCGCGAGGCTGTCGTCGAGCGTCGAGGGGATCAGCATTTCAACGATCGGCTCGCGGCTCCAGCCGTCCTCGCGGGCGTGCTGCCAGGCGCGGTCCATGTAAGCGAGGCTGGGCGCCATGATGATGCCGGAGGTCAGATGGTCGCCTTGGCCCGGCAGCGACGTGAACGAGGGCAGGGCGCTCAGCGCCACATTCATCCGGAAGGTGCCGGAGGCGTTTCGCCAGTTCTGCATCCGCGTGAGAAAATCTTCCGGCAAAGCGCCTGACGGGACGAGACGGGTATACAGAAGCTTCGGGTTGACGCCTGAGGCGACGTATTTCGCGCGGATGGTCTCGCCATTGTCGAGCACGACGCCCACGGCGCGGTCGCGCTCGACGATCACCTCACGCACACCGGCCTCAAGGGTGATCTCGGCGCCGGCCTGTTGCGCGGCCTTCGCGATGGCCTGGCCGATCGCGCCCATGCCACCGATCGCATGGCCCCAGACGCCTTTCTTGCCGTTCACCTCGCCAAAGGCGTGGTGCAGCATCACATAGGCCGAGCCGGCGGCATACGGGCTCGCATAGTTGCCGACGACGGCGTCAAAACCGAACAGCGCCTTGATCAGGTCGCTCTCGAACACCTCATCCAGCATCTCGCCGGCCGAGCGCGTGAACAGGTCGAGCAACATCCGCTGCTGCTCCAGCGAAAGCTGGCGCAGGATGCTCGCTGACCCCAGCGCGTTAAAACCCTCGCGGATTGCGCCGACCCCGAAACTCTCGACCAGGTTCGGCGGCGCGCGCAGCACAAAGGCGCGCAGCACGTCGGCGATTTCTTCTAATTTCCGGTTGAAGCCGTCGAGCCGTTCAGCGTCGCGCGGGCTGAGTTTTGTCAGCGATTCCCTGGTGCGGCCTTCGCCGGTGATAAGTGAGCTGCCGTCGGGCGCGGGGAGGAAATTCTGCACGCGACGCTCGACGATCTTGAGGCCATTCTCGCCAAGTTTCAGGTCAGAAATAATCTTGGGGTTGAGCAGACTCACGGTGTAGGCGGCGACCGAATTGCGGAAGCCCGGTGCGAATTCTTCCGTTACCGCCGCGCCGCCCACCACCTTGCGGCGTTCGACCACCCTCACGCGCAGGCCGGCGGCGGCCAGATAGGCCGCGCAGGTGAGGCCGTTATGTCCGGCACCGATGATGACGACGTCTGTTTCGTTCATGTGGGCTTCAAGGAAATCCGGTCAAAAAGTCTCCATCGTCATTCCGGGACACATCGAAGATGCGAACCCGGAATGACGGTTCAATTACATAGCGAACCTGTGGCCGCGGGCACAGCGGTTTGATCGCCTCCGGATTGCCCGCGTCCAAGCCATGTGCTCCATTGCCGCCTCTCGCCTAGCGTTTTCGAAAGCACCCCGCCGGAGCCTTCATGACCCAATCCGATCTGCCCGTCGCCGCGGAAGCACCTTCCGCGGGCCGCAACCGGCTGGTGTTACTGACCTACACGGCTTCGATTTTCGTCAGCGCGTTGTTGTTGTTCTCGGTCCAGCCGTTATTCACGAAAATGGTGCTGCCGCGGCTCGGCGGCTCGCCGGCGGTGTGGTCGGTGGCGATGGTGTTTTTCCAGTCGCTGCTGCTCGCCGGCTACGTCTATGCGCATCTGTTGATGCGGATCAAAAGCCGCCTGATCCCGATTCTGGTGCATGTGGTGCTGCTGATCGTGGCCTTCTCGACGCTGCCGCTGGCGATCGCGGCGAGTTGGGGCGATCCGCCGACGTCGGGTTACGCGCTGTGGCTGCTCGGCCTGTTTCTGGCCTCGATCGGGCTGCCGTTCTTTGCGCTCGCGGCCAATAATCCGCTGCTGCAAGCCTGGTTCGTCCGCACCGGACACCCTGATGGGGCCGATCCCTATTTTCTCTATGCCTCGTCGAACATCGGCAGTTTTCTGGCGCTGTTGTCCTATCCGCTGGTGCTGGAGCCGGTCTTCACGCTGCGGACCCAAAACCTGATCTGGACCGGCGGCTATGGCCTCTTGATTGTCCTGATCGCGGCCTGCGGCTTCTTGTTGTGGCGCGCGCCGGCTGTGGTCGCCGTGATCGCGGCCGAAAGCGATGCGCCGGCACCGTCCTGGGTGTTGCGCGCGCGCTGGGTGCTTCTCGCCGCGGTCCCTTCCGGTCTTTTGATCGCGGTGACCGCGCATATTTCGACCGACGTGGCGGCAGCTCCCTTGCTGTGGGTCCTGCCGCTCTCGCTTTATCTGTTGACCTGGGTCTTGGTGTTCCAGTCGCGGCCGCTGTTGCCGCACAAGTGGGTGCTGATGGCCCAACCCGCGGCGATCGCGGGCATCATCGTGTTGCTGGCGGTTGGCGGCGAACAGAATCTGCTGCTGACACTTGGCGGGCACCAGCTCTGTTTCTTTGTCATCGCCATGGCCTGCCACGGCGAACTCGCGCGCACGCGCCCTCCGGCCAAATATCTCACCGGGTTCTACGTCGCGTTGTCGTTCGGCGGCATGATCGGCGGGCTGTTCGCAGGGTTGATCGCGCCCAATATATTCTCCTGGGTGGCGGAGTATCCGATTCTGGTGGTGCTCGCCGCGCTCTGCCGTCCGCCGGCCAGCGAGCGGTGGCCGCGTTTGAGCCGATTGTTCTGGCCGCTGGTGGTTGCACTCGCGCTGGTGCTGATCGTGCCATCGCAGATGAAAGGCGATGTGTTCGACTGGTTTGAGGAAAACCGCGTCTATGTTGCCGGCGGCGTCGCCGTTTTCGGCATGCTGCTGGCGCTCGTGTTCAACACCGCGCGGCTCAAGCTCGCCGTGGTGGCGGCACTGGCGCTGGTGCTGATCCGGGTCTATCCGGCCGAAGACGGACGGGTCGATACCGTGCGCAGCTTCTTCGGCGTCCATAAGATTTTGACGACGCCGCACGGCCAGTATCACGTGCTGATGCACGGCACCACGATTCACGGCGCGCAGAAAATCACCAATGACGACGGCACGCCGTTGCAGGGCCGGCCCGAGCCGATCACCTACTATCACAAGGATGGCGGCATCGGGCAGGCGGTGACCGCGATCCGCGAACGCAAAGGTGCGCCCTTGAGAGTCGCAGCAATCGGCGTCGGCTCGGGCACGCTGACCTGCGCGGCCGCGCCGGGCGAGACCTGGAAGTTCTTCGAGATCGATCAAACGATGGTCGATACCGCGCGTGATCCGAAATATTTCTCCTATATCCAGAATTGCCAGCCTGATTTGAAACCGGTGATCGGCGATGCGCGGCTGACCTTCGCGCGCGAGCCTGACGGCCTCTACGACCTCATCATCGTCGATGCCTATTCCTCGGATGCAATCCCGATCCATCTCGCCACCCAGGAGGCGATGAAGATCTACAAGGACAAGCTTGCACCGCAAGGCGTGGTGTTGATGCATGTCTCGAACCGGCATCTGGAATTGGCGAGCGTCGTGGTCGGCATTGCCGACGCCAACGGGATGAAGAGCTGGGTCTATAACGAAGACTCCGGCCGCGATGGCGAATATATCTTCGCGACCAATGTCGTGGTGTCGGCGCGCGACGAAGCCGATATCGGCAAGCTCGCCTCGAGCGACAAATGGGAAGAAACCGACGCCAAGCCGGATCAGCGGGTCTGGACCGACGACTATTGCAACGTGCTGGGTGCGGTTTATCGGCGGCTGCGCGACGGCGAGTAACATTAAAGTCTTTTTAGCTCCGCATCGGGCGAACGAGCGGAATTGAGGGAACTCACGAGTTCCCTCCGGCGTTGATGGCATCGAAATGTCCCAATTGTGCCGCCGTACGCCTTCATAGGTAGTGCGAAGATCGGCACCGAATCCGCTGGAGGAGATGTCATGCCGAACGTCAAATGGTTGTCGGTCGTTGTGTTGTCGGTCGCGCTGTCAACCGCCGCCTTTGCGGCCGGACGCGGCGGTGGCGGCCATGGCGGGGGCGGTCATGGCGGAGGTGGGCACGGTGGCGGCGGCGGCCACGGCGGTGGCGCTCATTTTGGCGGCGGCGGACATGGCGGCGGTGGACATTTTGGTGGTGGTGGTCGTGGCGGCGGTGGCGCACGATTTGCCGGAGGTGGCCGGCATTCCGGCGGCCACGCAGCCATCTCGCATTCAGGCGGCGGCCGAGCGGCGTCCTTCTCGCGTGCGGCCGGCGGCAGCAGTTTCCGCGGCAATCGCGCCGGTGCGGACCATAACGTTGCAGGAAACCGAGCAGGCCAGAACAGCCGCGCGGCAAATCTCCGCGCCAACGCCGTTCATCATGCGCTCGCCGCGGGCGCCGTGGCCGGCGCGCTGCATAACCACAACGCCTTGAATAATCCCGCGGCCCGCGCGCACATCACCTCGGCAGCGGCAACCGCCGGATGGCGCGGCCACGGTCGTAACGGCGGCTGGTGGCGTCATAGCCATGGCGGTTACGGCTGGGTCGGTCCGCTGTTCTGGCCGTTTGCCTTTTACGATCTCTCCGACTACGCGATGTGGGGCTACGATCCCTCGCTGTGGGACTACGGCTACGGCGATATCTACACCGGCCTGTTCTCGCCTTACGGCTACGATGACCTGAGCGGCTATCTGCCGTCCGGCAACGCGGCGGCAGCTGGGAGCGCTAGCGCACCGTCAAGCCAGCCGAGCGAACTCGCCCAGATGTGCGGCGATGACAGCCAGGAGATCGCAGGGCTTCCGATCGACCGGATCCAGCAGGCGCTCAACCCGAACGACGAGCAACGCAAGGCGCTCGACGATCTCGGCAATGCGTCGATCAAGGCCGCGCAGACCATCAAGGCGGCTTGTCCGAAAGACGTCGCGTCGACCGCGCCCGCTCGCCTCGCGGCGATGCAGTCGCGGCTCGAGGCGATGATCTCGGCGGTGCAGACCGTCCAGCCGCCGCTCGATCATTTCTATGGTTTGCTCAACGACGAGCAGAAGACGCGGCTGACCGCGTTGGGCCAGGATCAGCGGCGCGGCAATAACAATGAAGGCGTGCTGGCGCAGGGCTGCGGCAATGGACAGGCCAATGCGACCGATTGGCCGGCAGCCGCCATCGAGAGCCGCGTCCATCCGACCGAGGCGCAGCGTGCGAGCTTCGACAACTTGAAAAATGCCAGCGCCAAGGCGGCCGACCTGCTCAAGGGAACCTGCCAGCCCAATGAGGCCTTGACGCCGCCGGCGCGGCTACAGGCCGCCGGCCAGCGCCTGGATGCGATGTTGCAGGCGGTCGAGACCGTGAAGTCCGCGCTCGACAGTCTCTACAGCGAGCTGAGTGACGAGCAGAAGGCGCAGTTTGAATCGATCGGTCCGGGCCGCGACGTCGCGCAAACAGCGTCAGCGTCGTCGGGCGACGACAGCGCTCCGGCGTCAGGTCACACCCGCCGCCGCCATCACGCCAACGTGGTGGGCATGGTTCGCCGCCTGATCGGTTTCTAGGCGGTTACGCGCGAGAGGCATGACTTTGATCACCTCTCCCCGTGGGGGAGAGGCATAGGCCGCCTTCGCGGCCGTACTTCTAAAAAGAACGCCGAAGTAAAAGCTTCGGTTATGGCGAAGCGCCGGGTGAGGGGGCGTTGCATTCAGTTTAGACCATAACCCCTCACCCCGACCCTCTCCCAAAGGGAGAGGGAGCAAACCGCGACTGCCGTTACATTGAACGCATTACGCTCACGCCCGGATACGTGACGACGTACCGGCCGGGCTCGCGGCGATCACCGCGCGGCGGTCGACCACTGCGTGATGGAATTGTTCGAGCACGAGGCCATAGGCGGCAAGATCGCCTTCCTCGATGGCGCCGTCGTCGTAGCATTCCAGCGTTTCGCGCAGGAATTCGTCGGCTTCCTCCTGCAACGCATCGAGTTCCTCGATCGAGTCGGTCTTGCGCGCTTGCGCGATCGCCGAAAGCAATTTGTCCCGGTGCAGCGTGGTGACGTTGCGCTCGTCGCGCTTCATGTAATGGCGGAGCCACGCCGCGACGGAACCGAGGACCGAGAGCAGCAAGATGCCGCCCCAGAAATAGTCGCTGTATTTGTCGAGGAATGTGCGCTCGGTGCCGTCTATATAGGCCGCCGCACCCGGATGCGCCGGGATCGCCGCGTCCTTGTCGGTGTCCGGCTTCTGGATCTTCGAGGCGGCCGGATCATCCCTGGCAAGCGCCGGGCGCACTTGAAACAACGCGCGGGTGAACGCACCGACTGTTGTTTCCGATAGCGACTTCGGCGCCACGATCAGGTGATCGACGCTGACGGTGTCGACCGTGTCCTCGGGGCGGGCAGGGGCGGTGGTAAACGAACTGCCGGGAATTTCCTCGGACTCATAGAGCGGATGTTTGTGCGCGAGCGCTTCCGAGACGTCGATCGGAATGAAGGTCGGCTCGCCGCGCAAACGCGCGGTCGTGGTGATGGCGTCGGTGGTGATCTTGCTGTCGAGCGGGCCGACCGTCATGAACGCGTCGATCGTCGGGTCTTTTATCATGTCGGTGATCTGCGAGACCGAAAAGCGCGAGACCGCGACCTTGTCGGGGTTGAGGCCGGACTCGGTGAGGATGATCTTGAGCAAGTTGACATTGACCGGGGTGCGGCCGAGCACGCCGATGCGATGTCCTTCGAGATCGGCGATCTCCTTGATTTTCGACTTGGTGTCTTTCTTGGCGCCTTTTTTCGGCGCGCCGGAAGGCGCCCACAGCACCACCACGTTCTTGCGCAAGATCGCAACCGATCCGGCTCCCTTGGGCATGTCCTCGTCGGCTCGCCCAACCGCCAGATCGGTCTCGCCGGTGCCGAGAAGTCCGATGCTCTCTATCGCGCCGGCCGTCGAGATCACGGTCAGCCGTACCGGGCTTCCCTCGCTGGCAAACGTCTGCGCCAGGTTCTGGATCAGCCTTTGATCGTCGCTGCCCGGCGGACCCACGGCGATGCGCAAGGTGGTCGGACGCCACAGCAGGAAGGCCGCGCCTGCAATCGCCGCGAAGATCAGGAGCGCGGCGGCAATCAGCAGAAATGGCGAACTTCTCTTCCGGCCTGCGGAAGCGACGTTAGCGTTCGAACCGTCCGACACCGACATGTTGCCGCCAACTTAAATGTGAGCCCTGACGTCGAGAGAACCTTACGAAGGAAGCCTTGCGAAGAAACCTTACGAGAACCTTACAAGGAAATGCGCCGCAACATCCTATCACGCCCCGTGGTTTTGCGGGCCATGATTTGTGTTGGCGGCGCTGGCGCGGCCATCGCCAGTCCGCGCGAAATCGCGTAACCATGCCCCGCGTTAACGACGTTCGTGCGCCCGCTCGCCGATGAGATCGGGTCAGCGGGCCTGTGCGCTCAATTTGAACACGATTCTGACAGAACTGTCGTGCCTGCGGATCGTTATGTGACGGGCTGTTTAGCTTGATCGGGCGCGACTAGGCCAATGCGCTCACGTAAGGAGAGCGTGCCGTGCGATTGCGACGCCTGCTCAGCTTGACGCTCCTCGCCGTCGCTCTGGCGGCTTGTTCGCAGGAGATCGAGTACACCCCCGAGCAGCGCTCCTGCATCGCCCAGCACTATGCCAGCTACGATGCCAAACAGATCAACCAATGCGTCGATGTGTGCCGGGCCTGCATGAAGGGCAATGTGGTGACCTGCAACACCTCGTGCAGGTTGCGTGGCGCGAGTTAACGCCTGCCCCCGCAGCGGTAACCCGATGCGCCCAAGCCTGATGTTCAGGGCTTGACCCGCCACTGAAGGCATCGAATCATTGGTGCTTTCAGGCTCGCGCCAAAATGATTGAGATTGGTATTATTAGCATCATTGTGCTGGCGGTCAGCTATTGGGTCACGCTGTGGCTGATGGGCCGCCGTGACGACGTCCTGCACGGCGACTTCGTTCACGGCGAGCCAGCGACAGAGACGACTACGCCGTGGGATCAGCGGTTTCCTGCCAGACCGCCGTTTCCTGCGAAGCCGACTCCGAAACCGACTGCGGTCAGAGCCGCCGTGGTCAAGCCTGCTGCCGCCAAGCCCGTTTCCGTCAGGGCTGCTACCGCCAAGTCCGCTTCCACTCAAGCGCCTCCCGCCGGGCCGTTACCTTCGTCAGCGCCGGTGCCAGTCTCCGAGCGGTTGGATACGCTGCAATCGCTGCTCGCGTCCATCAAGCGGGACTTGAAGGACGCCTCCCAGCTCTAATTTCCAAGCAGGGAAACAGCGTCAGTTGCGGTAGTAGTAGCCCGGCTGCTGTTGATAATAGCCGCGCGGCTGCTGGTACGAATTGCCGTAGCCGTCAGAGGTAGGCTGCTGCGGCTGTTGCTGCTGATAGTAATAGACCTGTCCGTCATAGGCGCGGCGGCTCGTGCGCGGCGCCGGATAGCGCTGATCGGTCGAGCTGCCATCGGCCGGATAGATGTAACCATCGTCGGCGCGGGCCTGCGGCAAGACCTGGGGCAAGGTCTGGCGCGGGGCCATTTGCGGAGCCATCTGCTGCGGCGCCATTTGCGGCGGTGCCAGCGAGGTGGGCTCGCCGGCAGCAGCATCGCCATATTGCGGAGCATAGTCCTGAACGGGATCGCGGCGCGCGATGGCGGTCCGTGCCCTGGGATTGCGGGCCAGCGCGACGGTGGACGACCCGGTCAGCGTGACCGTGGTGTTGAGCACGCCTTGCTCTTGCACCAGGGCGTACAGCGTGGTGGCGTTAGCGCGCGAGATCCGCACGCAGCCATGCGAGACCGGCGTACCAAGGCGGCCTTCGGACTCGGTGCCGTGGATCGCATGCCCGACCTTGGTGAAGAAGATCGAATGCGGCATCGGCGCGTCGTCGAATTCCTTGGAGTAGTGATCCTCTTCCATCCGGAAGGTGCGGAAGCTGCCGTTCGGCGTCTCATGCGTTGGATTGCCTGATGAGACCGGCCAGTGGTAGCGCTCGACGCCGTCGACAGCGACGGTCATCATCTGCGCATCCTTGTCGACGGTGATGGAGACTTTGGCCTGTGCGGCGCCAGCGGCGAACAGCATCAGGGTTGCGGCGATGAGAAGGGAACGCATTTACCTATGGCCTCCGGGCCTTTGACGATCGCACCATTCCCCCAACCCCGCCGCTCAATATGCCCCAACTAAGACGATGGTTCCAGCGGCGCTTTGATGCACCGCGCAATGGGGATCGTTAATGCAGAGCTTGTGGGTGAGGTCTGGCGTCACCATGGCGGCGAGGTGACGTTCATCTTGCCGTCGCCTTTGTGGCCTGCGGATGAAAATGGAACCCAAAGCTCACACCGGCGTTATCACCCCATTCATGGATGAGGATAACGATGGTGAATAAGGTAAAGACGATCAGGACTGCGGCCTACCCCTTCGAGATGCCGGGTGCGCGTTGGCTTGCGGCACCGGCATTGGCGCTCGCGCTGCTCGCCGTTCCTCATTTCGCGCATGCGCAGGGCGTTGTGGGCGGGATGGAGCGAGGCGCTGCTCAGGGCTCTTATGACGGCAGCCGCGTTGCGGGTCCGGTCGGTGGGGCCGTGGGTGGCGCAGTCGGCGCCGGTGTCGGTGGCGCGGTCGGCGCAGTTGACGGCATTCTCGGCATTCCCGGCCCGCGTTGCCACGGCTACTACAACCGTTACGGCCACTGGCGCTGCTATCGGTATTGATCCCTCAAAATCATTCCGGGCTGGTGCGCAAGCATCGAACCCGGAGTTTGACTTCCAGATCCCGGGTTCGCGCTAAGCGCGCCCCGGGATGACTTGCTTTCGCAAGTCAATTCTTCAGCCGATATCCAGTCTTGAAGATCCACCATACCACGACCATGCAGATGGCAAGGAATGCCAGCGTCATGCCGAGGCTCAAGGCGACGCTGACGTCTGCGATTTCGTAAAAGCTCCAGCGGAAGCCGCTGATGAGATAGACCACCGGGTTGAGCAGCGTGATGGTGCGCCAGCCCGACGGGAGCATGTTCACCGAATAGAAGCTGCCGCCGAGAAAGGTCAGCGGCGTCACCACCAGCATCGGGATCATCTGAAGTTTTTCGAAGCCGTCGGCCCAGATGCCGATGATGAAGCCGAACAGACTGAACGTCACCGCCGTCAGCACCAGGAAGGTCAGCATCCAGATCGGGTGATGGATGTGTAACGGCACGAACAGGCCGGCGGTCGCCAGAATGATCAGGCCGAGAATGATCGATTTGGTCGCGGCCGCGCCGACATAGCCGAGCACGATCTCGACATAGGAAATCGGCGCCGACAATATTTCGTAAATGGTGCCGACGAATTTCGGGAAGTAGATGCCGAAGGATGCGTTGGCGATGCTTTGCGTCAGCACACTCAGCATCACAAGCCCCGGCACGATGAACGTGCCGTAGCTCACGCCTTCCACTTCCGTGATGCGCGAGCCGATCGCGGCGCCAAACACCACGAAATACAGCGAAGTCGAAACCACCGGCGACACGATGCTTTGCACGATCGTGCGGAAGGTACGCGCCATTTCGAATTTGTAGATTGCGCGGACGGCCCTGAAATTCATGACTGCTTTTGTACCAAGCTGACGAAGATGTCTTCCAGCGAACTCTGGTTGGTCTCCAGGTCCGTGAAGCGGATGCCGGCGGCGCGGAGGTCACCGAGCAGGCTGGTGATGCCGGTGCGGTCGCCTTTGGTGTCGTAATTGAAGATCAGGTCGTGGCCTTCGCTCGACAGTTCGAGATTGTAGGCGCTCAAGGCTGATGGAATCGCGTCGATGCCGGATTGCAAATGCAGCTTGAGCTGTTTCCGGCCGAGCTTCTGCATCAAATTCGCCTTGTCCTCGACCAGGACGATCTCGCCCTTGTTGATGACGCCGACGCGATCCGCCATCTCCTCGGCTTCACCGATGTAATGCGTGGTGAGAATGATGGTGACGCCGGCGGCCTTCAAGGTCCGCACCACCTCCCACATGCCCTTGCGCAGTTCGACGTCGACGCCCGCGGTCGGCTCGTCGAGAAACAGAACCTGCGGCTCATGCGACAGCGCTTTGGCGATCATCACGCGGCGCTTCATGCCGCCGGACAGCGTGACGATCTTGGAATCCTTCTTGTCCCACAGCGACAGGTCCTTCAGGACCTTCTCGATATGGGCCGGGTTTTTCGGCTTGCCGAACAGGCCGCGGCTGAAGCTCACCGTGCCCCATACCGTCTCGAACGCGTCGGTGTGCAGTTCCTGCGGCACCAGCCCGATCATGGTGCGGGCAGCGCGGGAGTCGCTGATGATGTCGTGACCGCCGACCGTGACGCGGCCGCCGCTCAGATTGTTGATGCCGCAAATGATGCTGATCAGCGTGGTCTTGCCGGCGCCGTTCGGTCCGAGCAGCGCGAAGATCTCGCCTTGCTCGATCTCCAGATTGATGTCCTTCAGCGCCTTGAAGCCGGAGCCATAGGTTTTGGAGAGATGGGAAACGGAAATGATGGAAGCCATGGCGGGCGAGGGCGGTCTCGTGAGGGAAGGTTTTTCGAGGCTGAAAGGAAAAGCGCGGCGGGAACACACAGATAGGAAACAAAATTCCTTCCGCAATGCTGCTACCGATTTTTCTCGGTTGTCTGCAACCCGCAAAAGAAAATATCCTGCCGCCAACGAGAGATCAAAACAACCGGCAAAATAACCGGGGACACGAGGAAATGTCAGGGCTTTGTCAGCATGATGTCAGCATCAAAGAATTCTTACGTTGCTTGCCTGTTGGCGGTGGCTCTGCTGGCGGCGGTGTGGGTGATGTCGCCGCAAATAGCCCATGCAGCCGAGGTTACCATCAAGCTCGGCAACACCGCGCCCTATAGCGGGCCGGCGTCCGCTTATGGGACGATCGCGCGCGCGGAAGCCGCCTACTTCCAGATGCTCAACGACCAGGGCGGCATCAACGGCCGCCGAATCGAGTTCCTGACGCTCGACGACGGCTATTCGCCGGCAAAGACGGTCGAGCAGACCCGCAAGCTGGTCGAGCAGGATGAAGTCCTGGCGATGTTTTCTTCCGTCGGCACCGCGCCGAATATTTCGGTGCAGAAATATCTCAACGCCAAACAGGTGCCGCAGATTTTCGTGTCCTCCGGCGCGACGCGCTGGAACGACCCCGAGCATTTCCCCTGGACGGTTGGTTTCAACCCGACCTACGAACTCGAGGGACGTCTTTATGCCCAATACATCCTGAAGACCAAACCGAATGCGAAGATCGCGGTGATCGCCCCGAACGAGGACGCGGGCAAGGATTATGTGCGCGGCTTCAAGGCCGGCCTCGGCGAACATATCGATCAGCTGGTCTCGGAGACGACGTACCTCACCGCCGATCCCACCATCGACTCGCAAATGGTCACGATGCGCGAATCCGGCGCGGATGTTTTCTTTGCGGAAGCGACACCGAAATTCGCGGCGCAAGCGATCAGGAAAGCCGCCAGCATGGGCTGGAAGCCGCTGATCATCCTGCCCACGGTGTCGAACTCGTTTGCCGCGGTGCTGGAGCCCGCAGGGTTGGAGAATTCGGTCGGCGTCGTGACCGGGCTTTATCTCAAGGACCCGAACGATGCGCGCTGGGCCGATGATCCCGCGCTGAAGGACTGGTTCGCCTGGATGAAGAAGTACCAGCCGAACGCATCGCCAGGTGATCTCTTCAACGTGCAGGGTTACACGGTGGCGCAGATCATGGCGCTGGTGCTGAAGAATTGCGGCGACGATCTTTCCCGCGGCAACATCATCAAGCAGACCAAGCGGCTCGACGGGATCGAGATGCCGCTGCTGTTGCCCGGCATCAAGGTCTATGTCGATCCGAACAACGTCACGCCGATCCGCCAGATCCAGATGGCGCGGTTCGACGGCAAATCCTGGGTACTGTTCGGAGATGTGTTGGGGGAGAAGTAGGTTTGCCTGCGGGCTATTCAATCGTCATTTGCGAGGAGCGGAGCGACGAAGCAATCCAGCGCTCAGCGCGCGACTCTGGATTGCTTCGCTTCGCTCGCAATGACGGCGAAGCCAAGCGCGCAGCCGTTCTACTGAAAATAATTATTGATGATGCGCAGGTCCGAGAGCGCCGGTTGCTCGCCCTTCATGCTCGTCTCGATCACCCGACGGCAGATCGCGGCCGTCGCCTCGTCCCTGAAGTCGTTTGCGGCCTCGAGCACCGTGCGCGCGGTGTCGAGCGCGCCGCCGTCCTGCTTCGACGTCTCGGAATCGTCGCCCGTCGCGCCGCCCTTGCGGCCGAAACCCTGGCGCGCGGCCTTGCCGAAAGCAGGCACGCCCTTGCCGAATGGAATCGCGTTCATGCCCGGCTATCTCCCATCATCATGCGTAGAGCGCAGCCGCCACGCTCGCGTCGAGCGGTGCAGTGCCGTTCTTGCGCGACTGGTAGAACGCCAGCACGCTACGCGTCGTCTCGATGTTGAGGCGGCCGTAGTCGTTTTCGAGGCCTCTCAGGTCGCTTGCGGTGATCCGGTGATCCTTGGCGCCGAGGAACAACAACGCCATCGTGGTGTCCCACGAGAAATTCAGCGCCTTGCACAGGATCAAGACCATCTCGCGATTGCGGTCGAACAGCGCGCGCTCGATCACGTCGCTGGGCAGCGAGCACAACAGCGATAGGCCGATCGTGACCTCTTCGAGCCGGTGCGAACGCGCATAGGTCGATATGCTGGCCTCGTTCAGGTTGCCTTGCCGGTACTGCGTCGTCACCACGCGCTTGGCGACGAAATGGGTGCGCGACACCGGGCCGAACTTCGACTGCAACTCGCCGGCCAAATCCGACACCGACGACTGGATCTGCCGCGCCATGTCCGGACGCTCGCGCTCCAGGCGCTTCTTCACGTCGGAGGTCGCTTTCGCGATCAGCTGCTGGAACACGTGCCGCGGGATGTCCTTGCGCAGGCCAAGCTGCTCGGCGAGGATGGAATCGCCTTCCGCGCGCTGAACCATGTTCAGGAAGCCGAAGTCGGAGAATTTGGCGCCGCTGTTGCCGGCGACGGAATTCACCACGTCCTGGTCGCCGCGCTTGACGAGTTCGTCGGTCACCCGCTCCTCGAGCGTTTCGCGCTTGGAGATCGAGAGCATGTGCTCCTGGCTCTTGGTGCAGGCATTGGCCACCAGCGCATAGGTCTCGAGCTGCTTGGATTCCCTCAGCACGGGACCGGCAACCTCGATCGCGTCATCGAAGGCGAGCTTGTGAATGATGTTGACGGGCGCCTGGTCGAAGCGCGCAAGTTTTTCGGACAGTTGCGCGCGGGCCGCGACCTCGATTTCCTCGGCGAGGCGGGAGACGACTTCGCCGAAGGTCCAGATTTCGTCTTCGCTGAAGCCGCCCGCGATCATCAGGTCGGTGGTGTGCCACAAGGCGCGCGCCCGGCTCTCGGGCGTTCCGCGCGCGACCGATTCCTCGAGATCGTCGAGAAACGACTTCGTTTCAGTCTTCCTGACCGTCTTGAACTGCAAGCTCATTTTGGGTGCCAAATCCTTCGGCGAAACCTGATCTTGCATGGAAGATACAGGCCAGACGCGAGTTTTCGGTAAAAAAGGCTGGGAAGTATTGTCGGTCGAAATTCGTTAAAATCGGCCGGATTTTGTTAAGGTATGAACCTGCAAACGGGACAACCCAGATCGGGCGTTTGCCTAGACCCGGGTTTTCAATCTAGAAGGCAAGCGCCGTTCGGCATGGAGCTTCGTCCTCGGCCCCAATTAACGAAAAAAGAAGTAACGAAAAAAGTAACGATACGTGGCCCCAGCCAGCCCATCGAGCTCATCCCACACCCGCACGCTGTTCTTTGCCCTGCTGGCGCTGGCCTGCGGCCACACCTTATCGACCTGCCTGAGGACGTTGCCCGGCATCAGCCTGGACCTGATGGCCGCCGATTTTGCTACCGCACCGCAAACGCTGGCGAGCCTGATCGCGATCTATCATTTCTCGTTCGCGGCACTGCAGATACCGGTCGGCGCAGCGATCGACCGGTTCGGCGTGCGGCCGGTCTCGCTCACTTTGTTTTTTGGAACGATCGTCGGCGCGGTGGCGAGCGGTTTTGCGACCGGCACCGCCAGTTTCGTGTTCGCGCAGTTCCTGATCGGCGTTTCGACGTCCGGCATGTTCATGTGTCCGATGACGCTTGCCGCCAAGCAGGTGCCGCCGGAACGGTTTGGCCTCTGGTCCGGCGCCGTTCTTTCGATCGGCAATACCGGCATGCTGCTGTCATCGAGTCCACTGGCCTACGTGATCGAACATTATGGCTGGCGCGCCGGCTTTTTTATCTCGGCTGTCATCGGCGCCGTGATCGCGGTAGCCGTCTTCGCGCTGGTGCCGAAGCAACCGGCCGAACACAAGGAGCAATCCTCTCCGTTGTCGCAAATGGCCGAAGTGCTACGCATCGGCTTCTCGCGCCCGATGCGCGGCATCATCGCGCTGGCGCTGGTTTCACTCGCCTCCTCGCTGGTGCTCAGGGGCGTGTGGGGCGGCCCATGGCTGATGGACGTCAAAGGCCTCACGCGAATCCAGGCCGGCAATCAGCTCGGCATTTTCACGCTGTCGCTGATCATCGCGCCGCTGTGTTCGGGAATTATCGATCGCCGGTTCGGTCATCGCCGGATGATCCTGGCGGGCGGGCATCTGCTGGCGGCGATCTGTGTGGCGCTGATGGCGCTGGGCGCGCCTGATTCCATTCTCCCGCGTCTGTTCAACGTGCCGGTGATGCCGCCGCAGTTCGATCTGGTCATGCTGGTCACGATGGGCTTTGCCGTCTCCACCCAATCGCTGCTGTTCGGCATGACGACGCAACTGATGGGCGCCGCAATGGCCGGCAGAGCCTTCGCCGCTACCAACCTCGCTCTGTTTCTGGGGACGGCGCTGTTGCAGTCGGCAACCGGGGTTGTGGCGGCGCGATATGGTCTGCCGGCGGTGATGATGTTCGTGGCGGCGGCGTTGGCTGTCGGTGCTCTGACGTTCTTTATTTATACGCGGCCGGAACCGCGGTGAGGGCTTTCACACGCTCAGTGAAGTCGCCAGATTTTCCAGCGGCGCCGTCAGGCAGCAGACGAGCCCGGCTGGTGCATATGACACGTCAACGGCGCCTCCGAAATCGTCCCGCAACACCCGGGAAATCAGGCGCGAACCGAAGCCCAGGCTGGAAGGTTCCGACACCGGTGGGCCGCCGGACTCCTGCCAGATGAAAACAAATTCCTGATCCTCGGATGTCCACACAATCGACACGCGGCCGCCCGGCATCGTGAGGGCGCCATACTTCATCGCGTTGGTCGCGAGCTCGTGGATGGCGAGCGACAGCGCAAGCGCCTGCCGGGATTTGACGATCAGGGGAGGGCCTGAAAACGTAAACCGGCCTTCGCCGGTCCTGTACGGGGTCAGGGCCGTGCCGACGACGTCTTGAAGGGGCGCTGCCGCCCAGTTGGCCGCGGTCAACAGGTCGTGCGCGCGTCCGAACGAAGCCAGCCGTCCTTTGTACTTTTCGAGATCGGCCTTGTGCGAAACGTCCCGGAACGTCTGGGTCGCTACGGCGCCAAGGACGGTGAGGGTATTCTTGACGCGGTGCTTGAGCTCCTCATTGATGAGGTTCAGCGCTTCCCTTGCCATATGCTCTGACGTGACGTCCTTGCAGACGACGAGCACGCCGCCCACTTTGCCTTCGACATCGATCGGACCGAAGCTGTAGGTCCACCAGACATCCTCGCGGCGGCCGTGACGCGTGATCGGTACCAGTTGATCTTCGTGCCAGGTCGCTCCGTTGCCCGCCATGACGTAGTCGATCTGGGGGCCGATGATGTCCCAGATCTCGGCCCAGCACTCGCGGCCAGGGGCTCCGAGAGCGCTTGGATGCCGTTCGGGGCCCAGCGTCTCGCGATAGGCATCGTTATAGAACTGGATCAGTTCTTCTCCCCACCAGATGAACATCGGGTGGCGTGAGGTGAGAACGAGGCGCACCGTCACCCGGAGGCTTTGCGGCCACATCTCGGGAGGGCCGAGCGAGGTTTTTGACCAGTCGAAGGCCCTTGTCAGCGCGCCGAGCTCGCCGCCGCCCGCCAAGAAGTCGCCGACTTCCTCCCCATCCATACGCAAAAACCTCACTCACACGCTCGTCGTTGAGCTCACGGCTACTGTTTTACAACGTAGAACGACCGGCCCCGGGTCGTCGGCCTGCATTTCGTCCAAAGCTTAACCCCGAAAGGCACGAGATATGCCCGCGCTGAACTGAATTCGGGTTGATCTAGCGCAAGCTATGGCATTCAGGCCCGTTCGACGAAACTGTCGACGACTTTCTTCTCGCCGGCCTTCTCGAACGCAATAGTGAGCTTGTTGCCGTCGATCTTCACCACATGGCCGTAGCCGAATTTCAGGTGAAAGACCCGGTCATCCAGATTGAAGTCCGAAGTGGTCCCGGTCGATTTGGCAATCAGTTCGCCTTCGATCACCAGCGGTGTGCGCTTGTTGCGGGAAGAGCCGCCCGTGTCGCGGGAGTTAAAGGATGACTGGCGTTCCTCGAAGCCAAAACCACCCTGACGACCGCCACTGTTGCGCGCGCGGTTGGCCTGCGCGCGCTGCCAGCCCGGCGTCGTATAGCTCGAGCCGAAGGATTCGACGTTGTCGAAGCGTGACGGGCCGTAGCCGCCGGCGCCGCCCCAGCCCGAGCCGCCCTTGGATTCCGTGATCTCGACGTTGTGCGCCGGGAGTTCGTCGAGGAAGCGCGAGGGGATCGTGGTCGACCAGGTGCCGTGGATGCGGCGGTTGGTGGCGAAATAGAGTTTGGCGCGCTTGCGGGCGCGCGTCAGCCCGACATGGGCGAGCCGGCGCTCCTCCTCGAGGCCCGCGCGGCCCTGTTCGTCGAGCGTGCGCTGGCTCGGAAACAGGCCTTCTTCCCAGCCGGGCAGGAAAACGTTGTCGAATTCGAGCCCCTTGGCGGAGTGCAGCGTCATTAGCGACACCGCGTCCTCCTCCGCACCGCCGTCGCGGTCCATCACCAGCGAAATATGTTCGAGAAAACCCTGCAGGTTCTCGAACCCTTGCATCGACTGCACCAGTTCCTTCAAATTCTCCAGCCGCCCCGCGGCGTCCGCCGAGCGGTCCTTCTGCCACATCTCGGTGTAGCCGCTCTCGTCGAGAACGATTTCGGTGAGCTGGGTGTGAGATATTACGGCGACACCTGTTTCTGGATCGCGCATTTCGGATTGCGCACGCCAGCGGTCGAAACTGATCAGGAGATCGCGCAAGCTGCCGCGCGCTTTCGGCTTCAGCTCGTCGGTCTCGACCATCGCCCGGGCGGCCTCGAACAACGGCAGGCGACGCTTGCGGGCGTGGTCGTGCAGCATCTGCACCGTGGCGTCTCCAAGGCCGCGCTTGGGCACGTTGACAATGCGCTCGAACGCCAGATCATCGGCGGGCGAATTGACCACCCGCAAATAAGCCAGCGCGTCGCGGATTTCGGCGCGCTCGTAGAACCTGGGGCCGCCGATCACGCGATAGGGCAGGCCGAGCGTGACGAAGCGATCTTCGAACTCGCGCATCTGGAACGAAGCCCGCACCAGAATGGCGATCTCGTTGAGGTTCTCCTTGCCGCGCTGAAGCTCCTCGATTTCCTCGCCGATGGCGCGGGCTTCCTCTTCCGAATCCCACGCGCCGGTGACGGTGACCTTTTCGCCGTCGACATCCTCGGTGCGCAAGGTCTTGCCGAGCCGGCCTTCGTTGTGCGCGATGAGATGCGAGGCGGCGGCGAGGATGTGGCCGGTCGAACGGTAGTTGCGCTCGAGGCGGATGACCTTCGCGCCGGGAAAGTCGTGATCGAAACGCAGGATGTTGTCGACCTCTGCACCGCGCCAGCCGTAGATCGATTGATCGTCGTCACCGACGCAGCAGATGTTTTTGAGGGGGCCCTGCTCCCTCGCCCCGCTTGCGGGGAGAGGGTCGGGGTGAGGGGGAGTCTCAAGTGACTCGGTCTGCGGAGATTCCCCCTCACCCGAATTGCTGCGCAATTCGACCTCTCCCCGCAAGCGGGGCGAGGTTAGGGGAGCCGCCCCCGCCTTCGAAGGCGCCTGCGCCAACAGCCGCAGCCAGAGATATTGTGCGACGTTGGTGTCTTGGTACTCGTCGACCAGGATGAACTTGAAGCGGCCCTGATATTGCCGCAGCACATCAGGGTGTTCGCGGAACAGGCGGATGTTTTCCAGCAAGAGATCGCCGAAATCGGCGGCGTTGAGAATCTTCAGCCGCTCCTGATAGCTCGCATAAAGCTTGCCGCCCTTGCCGTTGGCGAACACCGAGGCTTCGCCGGGCGGCACCTGTGTCGGCCCAAGTCCGCGATTCTTCCAGCCATCGATCAGGCCCGCCAGCATCCGTGCCGGCCAGCGCTTGTCGTCGATGCCTTCAGCCTGCAGGAGCTGCTTGAGCAGCCGTATCTGGTCGTCGGTATCGAGCACGGTGAAATTGGATTTCAACTGCACCATCTCGGCGTGGGTGCGCAGGATGCGCCCGCCGATGGAGTGAAAGGTGCCGAGCCATGGCATGCCTTCGACCGCCTGGCCGAGCATCTGGCCAAGCCGCAGTTTCATCTCGCGCGCGGCCTTGTTGGTGAAGGTCACCGAGAGGATTTCGCCTGGCCGCGCCCGGCCCTGGCTGAGAATATGAGCGATGCGGCAGGTCAGGACGCGGGTCTTGCCGGTGCCGGCGCCGGCCAGCACCAATACCGGACCATCCAGCGTCTCCACCGCCTCGCGCTGCTCGGGATTGAGGCGGTTCAGATATGCGGGGGCAGCCGTCGCGCGCGCACGCGCGGCAATCCCGCCAGCCACAGGCTGGTGGTCGGGAAGGTCGTGGCGGGGCAGGTGGCTCGGCTCGGTCATCTCGTGATTCGTTTTCCCGCCCACGATGACACCGTGGGGGTTTGAAGGGGAGCCTTCATAACAGGAACAGAGCCCATATAGGGTGAGCGGGGCTGTTTTGACAGGAGTTATCCAGCCCTCAGGCAGCCCTCGATACCCCTGCGATTTGTTCCTTTCCGGGCGAGATTTTTCGCCCGCCGGACGCGCTGAGGTGGCCGGAACCTTTGTTTCCGGGGACGATTATTTCCTCGAAGGCGTCATCGCACGTGGCGCTGGCGCGACAATCAAGATTGCGGAGCTTGTCATGTTGAGCTGGGTCGTCACCTTCCTGATTATCGCCCTGATCGCCGGCATTCTGGGTTTCGGCGGTATCGCGGGCGTCTCCATCGAAATCGCCAAGGCGATTTTCTTCATCGCGATCGTGCTGTTCATCATCTCGGCGGTGGTCGGCCTGGCGCGGGGCCGGACGCGGGTTTGATCTGATCGTGATGTTGCCGGTTGGCTGAAAGGGCGCAGCGCCTCGGATCGAGGTATTGCGCCCTTTGCTTGTATTCAACTGGCGTCCTCCGTCTTAGGCGATAGGATAGCCCTTGCAGCGCTGTGAGCGGGGAAGGGCTGTCGATGAATTTTTCCGAATATGTGAAGCATGACGCCGTTGGGCTCGCGAGTTGCGTCGCGCGCGGCGAGGTGACCGCCAGCGAATTGCTTGCGCTCGCGCTCGGCCAACATGAGCGGGCGCAGCCGAAGACCAATGCGATCATCCGGATGATGGAAAGCGAGGCGCGCGCCCAGCTCCAAAAGCCGCTGACCGGTGCGTTCGCCGGCGTGCCGTTCCTGATCAAGGATATTGCGCAGGATTATGCCGGGCTGCCGACGAGCGCCGGCAGCCGCGCGCTGCGCGGTAACGTCGCCGCCGAGCACGCGCACAGCGTGCGGTGCTATCTCGAAGCCGGGCTTGTGATCTTCGGCAAGACCAACCTGCCGGAACTCGGGCTCAAGGGCGTGTCGGATTCGCAAAGTTTTGGGCGCACCTGCAACCCCTGGAATGTCGCGCATACGCCAGGAGGATCGAGCGGCGGTGCGGCGGCTGCGGTCGCTTCAGGCGTGATCCCGATGGCGGCCGGCAATGACGGAGGCGGCTCGATCCGCATCCCCGCCGCCTGCTGCGGCCTGTTCGGGATGAAGCCGTCGCGCGGCCTGATCTCGTTTGGGCCGGCTTGCGGCGAATACTGGTTCGGCGCGACCAGCGAAGGCGTGATTTCGCGCAGCGTCCGCGATACGGCGGCGGCACTCGATGTGATCGCGGGCGGCGAGCCCGGGGACCCCTTTGTCGCCGCTCGGTCCGGCGAAGCTTACGCGCAGGCGATGACGCGCGATCCGCCCCGTTTACGGATCGGCTTTACCGCAACTTCGCCAATCGGCACCGACGTGCACATTGAGGCGAAGACTGCGGTCGAGAACGCGGCTGCATTGTTGCGCGGCCTCGGCCATGAGGTCGAGGAGGCGGAGCCGGAAATCGACGGCGGCGCGCTCGCCAAGGCGTTTCTGCACGTCTATTTCGGGCAAGTTGCGGCGATGATGACACAGGCTATCGAGCGAGGCGCGAAGCGTGGCGATTTCGAACTGCTGTCGCGCGTGCTGGCGACACTCGGCGGCGCGATCTCGGCCGGCGCGCTGACGACGCAACTGCTCAAATGGAACGACTTCGCCCGCGGGCTCGCGCGTTTTCATCAGCGCTACGACATGCTGCTGACGCCGACACTGGCGCATCCGCCGGTGCGTCACGGTGAGGGCGATCCCAGCGCGGCGGAACAGACGCTGCTGAACCTGCTTGACCGCGCCGGTCTGCTCGGCTGGCTCGCGCGCAGCGGCCGGATCGACTCGACCATCGACAAGATCGCGCGCGACAGCCTGCAATATGTGCCGTTCACGCAATTATCCAATCTCACGGGTACGCCGGCGATGAGCGTACCGCTACACTGGACCGCCGACGGCTTACCGCTCGGCGTGCAGTTCGCCGCACGCTGGGGCGATGAAGCACGGCTCCTGCAGCTCGCGCATCAGCTCGAGGCCGCACAGCCCTGGTTCGACCGGCTGCCGGCCTGGGTGATTCAGGGCTAGTGTCTCGTCCTGTTTTCCGCCGCGAGAGTAAGAGGCAGATCGAGGGGACTCGTACCCACACACCACAAAACTCCCCGGCCTATCTCGCTAACGCCTCATCGGCATCGCGATCGCGCGGCCGATGCCCTCAGGTCGCGGGACCGTCGCATGCGCTCTGGCCACCGCATCGATGGTTGCGCGGATGTCGGGCGGGAAGGGCGCGGTCTTTCGCTGGCCCATATCGATATGCATGGTCATGTTTTCCGAGGTCGCCGACAGCCAGCCTTCGCCGGCGTGACGCAACTCCTCGAAGGTATGCAGGCGCTTTTCGTCGGCGGCGAGCAGGTATACTGAGACCTGCAACGGTTGGCCGAGGTGAATCTCGCGCAGGTACCGAACGTGGCATTCGGCGGTGAAGGTCGAGCTGTTGCGGGTTTTCTTGTAGGAAGGGCCGATGCCGAGCACGAGCCACAGCTCGTCGATCGCCCGGTCGAACATCACATTATAATAGGCCATGTTGAGATGGCCGTTATAGTCGATCCATTGCGGATCGATCTGCATCACCGAAGACAGGAACGGCGCCGGCCGATCGGTTCCGCCGGTGCCAGATTGTGTCGTCATGGTGTTCATTCCCTTGTGCGGGTCAACGTCCCTTGACCCCCCAAATATCCTTTGCCACGGTAATCTCGCGGGAGGAATTCAGTGGGGACGACCATCACCAATAATCCGAAGCGCGCGGAACCGAAGGCGGTTGCCGCGGCGGTGGAAAAGCTCGCGGCACGGTTCGGCAATCGCCTCGTCACCTCGCAGGCGGTGCGTGACCAGCACGCCCATACCACGACCTGGCTGCAATCGCAGCCGCCGGATGCGGTGGTATTCGCGCAAGAGACCGCCGACGTGCAGGATGTGGTGCGGATCTGCGCGAGCCAGGGTGTGCCGGTAATTGCGTTTGGCACCGGTACTTCGCTGGAGGGGCAGGTCAATGCGCCCGCCGGCGGCGTTTGCATCGACTTCCGCGACATGAACAAGGTGCTGGAAGTCCACGCCGAAGACCTGGATTGCGTTATCGAACCCGGTGTCACCCGCAAGGCGCTGAACGAGCATCTGCGCGACCAGGGCGTGTTCTTTCCGATCGATCCCGGCGCCGACGCCTCGCTTGGCGGCATGGCGTCGACGCGGGCCTCCGGCACCAACGCGGTGCGTTACGGCACCATGCGCGAGAATGTGCTGGCGCTCAAAGTCGTGCGCGGCGACGGCGAGATCATCACGACCGGCACGCGGGCCAAAAAATCGAGCGCTGGTTATGACCTCACGCATCTCTTCGTCGGCGCGGAAGGCACGCTCGGGATCATCACCGAACTCACGATCAAGCTGCGCGGCATTCCCGAAACCATTGCGGCGGCGGCCTGTTCGTTCGACAGCGTGCGCGGCGCTTGCCAGGCGACCATCATGGCGATCCAGACCGGCATTCCGGTCGCGCGTATCGAGCTCTTGAACGCCGAGCAGGTGAAGGCCTGTAATTCGTACTCAAAGCTGTCTCTGCCGGAGACGCCGCTGTTGCTGCTGGAGTTTCACGGCAGCGAGGCTGACGTCGCCGAACAGTCGAGGAATTTTGCCGAGATCGCCACGGAATGCGGCGGCGGCGATTTCACCTGGACCACGCGCCCGGAAGACCGCACCAAATTGTGGCAGGCGCGGCATGACGTCTATTGGGCGGTCAAGGCGCTGCGCCCCGGCGCGGGCGCTGTGGCCACGGATGTCTGCGTGCCGATTTCGCGGCTGGCCGACTGCGTCACCGAAACCGAGGAAGACGTGAAACGCTTGCGGTTGCAATCGCCGATCGTCGGCCATGTCGGCGACGGCAATTTTCATTGCTCGCTGCTCTGCGACGTCAACGATGCCGACGAAATGGCGCGCGGGGAAGAGTTCATGCACCGCCTGGTCGAGCGCGCGCTGTCGATGGGCGGCACCTGTACCGGCGAGCACGGCATCGGGCAGGGCAAGCAGAAATACCTGAAGGGCGAGCTCGGCACTGAGGCCATCGACGCCATGCGCGCGATCAAGCTGGCGCTCGACCCCCAAAACATCTTCAATCCGGGAAAAATCATTCCGGCGTCGAGCGGATGAAACAATTTATAGGCTATGGTGATCGCGCGGCGGCGTGTTCGATTGACATTTTTTTTCGGCCTGGAAATTTGGACCCCATGATGCGAACCTGCCGGAATATCCTCGCCGCCTTGATCCTCGTCCTGGTGCCACAGATGGCGGCCGGGGCGGATGACAACCGTTTGCCGGAGCCGAATACGAATTCCGCGCAAAACCAGCCGGCTGCGGCGACGGGCGATATCGACGGCGAACTGAAGCCGCAGACGCCGGATACGGATTTGTTCGCGCTGATGACGGGGACATGCAGTACGCTCAAGATTGCCGGCCACGATTTTGCCTGCCGCACCGTCGCCTATGCCCACAGCGTTCAGGGCCGGGCCTATTTCACCATCGCGATCGACGATCCTGCCGACCAGAGCCACATCATCTCGTTCTCCGGCGAGAACAGCCGGCGGACCAATGAGAACCTGTATGACCTGACGGTCGACCGGATGCTGCTGAATTCGAAAAACCAGCCGAAAGCCGATGGTCTGCCGGTGCCGACGGTGGTGAGGTCGGCGGGCCGGTGCGTGCAACTCGGCAATTTCGCCACCGGCCATGTCTCCAGCGTGGTCTGCTCCGCGACCGACCGGAGCGGCAAGAAATACGACCTGCGTTTTGAATCCGATGGTTCTCCGATCACGGTGCGCAGGGTCATTCCAACCGAGCCGACCATCCGCCAGCGCGGTTGAGCGAGAAGATGAGCCATGGCAATGCGCTGGTTCAACAAGCCCGAGCCGAAGGATATCTGGGAAGAGCCCGTGGCCGGGCCGCTCGGCGACATCGAGGCCGCGCACCGCATTCGCGATATTTGCCGCGCGGCGTCAGGTAGCGCCGAGAAGGTCGGCGCCCCCGGCGGCAAAAGCAACCAGCATGAGTACCAGCGCTACGAGCGCGCGGCGCGGGCGGCGATGGAGACCGCCATGAAGATCGGCGACGATTTGCTGCGTGACACCGCCGTGCGCCAGATCATCGATCTCTGCCTGACGGCCGACGACGCCAGGACGGCGCGAATTCTGTTCCGCGCGATCCAGGCCCCGTCGATTCGCGAAGAAGTGCTGCGGGACCATCCGCTGCTGGCGCAGTAGCTCGTTTTACCCACGTAGGGGCCTTCGCACGTCGCGGTGGCAGGCACTTTCTTCTCCCTCCCCCTTGTGGGAGGGTCGATGCGAGCAAAGCGAGCATCGGGGCGGGGGTATTTTCAAAGTCGATCGAGTAGGATTTCCAAAGCAAGCTCGCCCCCACCCGACCGTCGCTTCGCGACGGCCACCCTCCCCGCGCGTTCCGCGGGGGCGGGATAAGAGGCTCGCGCTGAGATGAAGTAGAACTACTTCTCGACCGCGCCGCCGCTTTCGGCCCAATCCTTGAAGCCGCCAATATTGTAGACCTCGTTATAACCCATGTCCTTGAGCAGCTTGCCGGCGAGCGAAGCGCGGCCGCCGGATGCGCAATAGATCAGGATGGTCTTGTCTTTCGAAAAATTCTTGTCGTGGGTGGGCGCGTCCGGATCGGCGCGAAATTCCAGCAGGCCGCGCGAGACGTGAACGGCACCGGCGGCCTTGCCGCTCGCCTGCACTTCGGTGCCGTCGCGAATGTCCAAAAGCAGCGTATTGCCCTTGGCGATCTTCTCGCGCGCCTGGGCCGGCGTGATTTTCGGCACCGCGGCGTTCGCGGCTTCCATCATTTGCTTGACACCGAGCGCCATGTTTCATCTCCCCTTTTGGACTGTTCGTTGCGTTGCTTGACGGTCCCGACGATATAGGGTTCCTCGCATGAACGCCAAGGCGGGTGTGGCGCGATCAAGGATTCCTGATGCGGCTTCCGTTTTTCTACGGCTGGATCATCATCGCGGTGACCTTCGTCACCATGGCGATCGGCGTCAACGCCCGCACCGCCTTTTCGCTGTTGTTTCCACCGATCCTCGGCGAGTTCGGATGGGATCGCGGCGTGACCGCCGGCGCGTTCTCGTTCGGCTTTGTGGTCTCGGCGGTATCAAGCCCGCTGATCGGCCGCCTGATGGACCGTCTCGGCCCGCGCAGCGTGATGGAGCTTGGGGTGGCGCTGATGGCGGCCGGATTGTTGCTGGCGCCGCTGACGACGCAACCCTGGCACCTTTACCTGACCATCGGCGTTCTGGTTGGCGCCGGCAGCATTTGTCTGGGCTATTCCGGCCAATCACTCTATTTGCCGAACTGGTTCAACCGCCGCCGCGGCCTCGCCATTGGCGTTGCTTTCGCCGGTGTCGGCATCGGCTCGGTGACGCTGCTCCCCTGGGTGCAGGTGATGATCGACCAGACCGGATGGCGAACCGCCTGCACCGCGATGGGGCTTCTGGTTCTGATCGCGCTTGCGCCGATCAACCTTCTTGTGCGCAAACGGCCGGAAGACCTGGGGCTTCGCCCGGACGGCGATGCCGTGCCGTTGGCCTCGGCGCCGAGGCCGGTGTCGAACGTGGTCGATCACGCGTGGGCCGGCATCGACTGGACGTTGACGCGCGCACTCGCGACCGCGCGGTTCTGGTGGCTCGCGATCGGCTATTTCGGCGGACTTTACATCTGGTACGCAGTGCAGGTGCATCAGACCAAATATCTGCTCGATATCGGCTTCAGCCCAAAGGTCGCGGTGTGGTCGCTCGGCGCGGTCAGTCTTCTCGGCATTCCCGGCCAGATTTTCTTAGGCCATCTGTCCGACCGGATCGGCCGCGAATGGATCTGGACCATCAGCTGTGCGGGTTTTGCGATCTGCTTTGCCGCGCTGATCGCGCTGTCGCGCTTGCATTCGCTGGTGCTGATTTATGTCATGGTATTCACGCAAGGCGCGCTCGGTTACGGGCTGACCTCGATCATGGGCGCGGTCGTGGTCGAAATCTTTCAGGGCAAGCATTACGGCAGCATTTTCGGGACCATCATGGTCGCGGCCCTCGCCGGCGGCGCAGCAGGCCCCTTCGTGACCGGAGTGCTGCATGATGTCACTGGAAGCTACACGGTGGCGTTTGCGATCGGGATCGCCGTCAGCGGCCTGTCCGCGCTGGCGATCTGGTTTGCCTCACCGCGCAAGGTCCGCGCCGTCGCCGGCCGCCTGCACTAGTGCCCACTTTCCGAAGTTCGTGCACCACCTCAGCATGTACCTTTCACGAACTTCGGAAAGTTATGGGCACTAGCAAATCCATGATTCTAGTGCCGCTTTGCTATTTGAAGTTCCTGGATCGAATTCGCCGCTTGTGGTGCAGGAACTTCAAATAGGCGGCACTAAATACCGCGCTCGACGGCGGCAGTGCAGGGATTCCAGATCGGCGGTAGCGGTTTGTTAGACTTTAGCCTTCAGACCTTCATCTGCGGCGGCTAGCGTTTTATACTGCGCAAAACCGGAGGAGACATCCATGAACGAACACGCTCAGGCTGCTGCGGCCGCGCCGCTGTTCGATCCGCTGTCGCCCCAATTCATCCGCGATCCCTATCCGCATTACGACCGGTTGCGCCGTCTCGATCCCGTGCACATCACGCCGCATGGCATGTATCTCATCAGCCGGCATTCGGACGTCAGCGGCGTGTTGCGCGACAAGCGCTTCGGCAAGGATTTCGTCGAGCGATCGACGCGCCGCTACGGCGCCAAGATCATGGAAGAGCCGATCTTCCGCTCGATGAGTCACTGGATGCTGCAGCAGGACCCGCCGGACCACACCCGCTTGCGCGGACTGGTGGTCAAGGCCTTCACGGCGCGGCGGGTGGAAGACATGCGGCCGCGCATCCAGGAGGTGGTGGATCGGACGCTCGATCGCGTCATCCCGCGCGGGTCGATGGACCTGATCGAGGATTACGCCTTCCGCCTGCCGGTCACCATCATCTGCGACATGCTCGGCATTCCCGAGGAGCATCGCGATCTATTTTACGCGGGTTCGCGCGAGGGCGGCGGCCGCATTCTCGATCCGGTGCCGCTGACGCCGGAAGACATCGCGAAAAGCAATTCGGCCTACATGATGTCGAAGATGTATTTCCAGCAGCTGTTCGAGCTGCGGCGCAAACAGCCCGGCGACGACTTGACCACGCAACTGGTGCAGGCCGAGGAAGACGGCTCCAAACTCACCAATGAGGAATTGACCGCCAACATCATCCTGTTGTTTGGGGCGGGCCACGAGACCACCGTGAACCTGATCGGCAACGGGCTATTGGCCTTGCATCGCAATCCGGACCAGCTCGCACTTTTGAAGGCGCGACCGGAATTGATCACAGGCGCGATCGAGGAGTTTCTGCGCTACGATTCCTCGGTGCAGATGACCGGCCGGGTGACGCTGGAGGACATCGACGACCTCGGGACCAGGAAGATCCCCAGGGGCGAAAGCGTGCTTTGCCTGCTCGGTTCGGCGAACCGCGATCCGGCGGTTTATCCCGACCGGCCAGACCGGCTCGACATTGCGCGGCCCAATGTGCGCCCGTTGTCGTTCGGCGGCGGCATTCACTTCTGCCTCGGCGCGCAACTGGCGCGCATCGAGGCCGAAATCGCGATCTCGACCCTGTTGCGGCGCTTGCCGGATTTGCGGCTCGATGACGCGGAAAATCCGGAATGGCGGCCGACTTTCGTTTTGCGCGGCCTCAAGCGGCTGCCGGCCAGCTGGTGAACCGCCGCGGTAATCCGCCGTTGTCACTTCATCTAGAAGAAAGACGTTCTCTTGCCCCCCTGCAAAGAGCTGAACGACGTCGATTGCGGTGTCAGGGCTGGAGTCGAGCGGCAATAAACGCGTTGCATGTCGCGCGGGTAGGTCGTCTTGGCGTGCTCGGCGGCCGCCAAATCGATCTCGGCGGTGACGAATGGCTGGTCCGCTGACGTCTCGCCAAGCAAGGCCGCGTCCGGTGAAAATAGCCAGCTATTGCCGGTAAACAGGCTGCGGTCGTAGCCGCGCCGATTTGCCGAAGCGATGTAGCAACCCGATACGATCGCCGACATCTCGCACGCAGCGCGCCAGCGCTGGGCTGCGCCGCTGGCCCGCGGGTGGACGATCAGGTGAGCGTCAGCAAGCCCGATGTCGCGCGCGTGTTCCGGAAACATGATTTCGCTGCAAAGCTGGACGCCGACCCGAAGGTGATCGTGCCGCGTGACACCGAACTGCCAGTTGCCCCGATCAAACCAAAGGCTTTCCCGCGCGGACGGGACGTCGGGCAGATACCATTTGCTTCGCGTCGGCCGGTAGCCGAACTCTTTTGTCCAGATGAAGGCTTCATTGAGCCGTAGCCCGTTTCGTTCGGTCGGTCTCGACGTCATCACTATCTTGCAGGCGAGGCGGCCAAACGCGCCGATCATCTCGTCATGCGCGGCCATCGCCTTCTCCCACAGACCTCGATCGAAGGTGTCGGCGGCAAATATCCACTCACAGAACGGCATCTCCGGTAACACCACCAGATCCGGTTCTTGCCTATCGACGTGGGCGACAAGCGCTTCCCAGGCGGGCTTTTTTCGCGCGGCTTCGTCGGGAAATTCACAGATCGTTATCTTCACGTCCGAACCCTCCACACCCTCCGCCCCCTTGGGGCGAAAGAGACAGTACGAACCGGATAGCCAAATTTCGTGCTGGCAGAAATGAAAAAGATATGCTTTTTCCTGCCAAATGACCAAGCCTCGGAAAGTGGTCCTGTTTGCCTTCGACGGCTGCCAGCTTCTCGACGTGGCCGGGCCATCGTCGGTGTTCGGCATCGCGAACGATGTTACCGGCCGCCCGCTCTACGACGTCAAGGTGGTGTCACCTGGCGGCGGTTTGGTCGCGACCTCTTGCGGCGTGTCGATTGCGGCGCTGGCAATCAAGTCCGTGTCTCCCAAGACCGTCGATACGGTGCTTGTATCCGGCGGCCGACTTGCGGCGATGCGCGATAGCATCGCGCCGGCCGCCACGCGCCGATGGCTCAAGCGATGCGCCCAAGAGAGCCGCCGCTTCGGGTCGGTTTGCACCGGTACCCATGTTCTTGCAGAGTTGGGCGAGTTGGACGGGCACCGGGTCACCACGCATTGGGCGGATTGCGAAAATCTGGCGGCGCAATTCCCCGACATATCGGTGGACCGCGACGCGCTCTTTATCGCGAGCGGCAAGATCTGGACTTCCGCCGGGATATCCACCGGCATCGACATGGCGCTGGCGATGGTGGAGCGAGACCACGGCCGGCCGGTCGCCGACAGGGTGGCGAAGTCGATGGTTCTCTACGCACGGCGGCCGGGATACCAGTCGCAGTTCAGCGAGGTGCTGAATGCCCAGATCGCTTCAGGGGCGCCGTTTGCGGATCTGATCAATTGGCTTGAAAGCCGGGTCGGTCAACCGATCGACATCGCAACGATGGCGGACCGTTGCGGTCTCACGGAGCGCACTTTCTATCGGAAATTCGTCGCTTCCGTCGGGCAGACGCCAGCCAAATTCATTCTCAACGCCCGGCTGGAAAAAGCCCGGACCCTGCTCGGGACCGACCTGCCGTTGAAGGTCATTGCCGATCGCATCGGAATGGGCTCGGCGACCCGGCTCAGTCTCGCATTTGAAAGAAAATTCGGCCTGTCGCCCTCGACGTTCCGAAACGTCCATCATGCCAACGGCAAAGGCGGCTGATCGCCCAAAGTCCGTCTCCTGAGCCCATTCTCCTTCGTCCCGCTCTGGAGCAAAGGCGGTCGCTGGCCGTTGGTGACCGGTCGCGGTAATCCGCCGCTGTGACTTCGCCACAGTTCACTCTATATATGGCCGGATATATGACCGGCGGCATGCCGCTTGCTTGACATCCGAGGCGCGAGGCCAGAGCGGGTGGCGCAAGAGTCACGCGCGATCCGTGCCCTCAAGAGGAGACACCGTGCAGACGACGCTGCTCGGACTGGCGATAGCTTTTATCATCGCGCTCATCGCCGCGCTGATCGGGCCGTATTTCGTCGACTGGAACCAGTTCCGTCCGCAATTCGAGGCTGAGGCCTCGAAGGTGATCGGCGCGCCGGTGCGGGTCGCCGGTGAACTGGAAGCCCGCTTGTTGCCGTCGCCGACATTGCGGCTGCGCTCGGTCGTGGTCGGCGGCGCCAACGACCTCGGCAAGGTGAAGGCCGACAAGCTCGATGTCGAATTCAGCCTCGGCTCGCTGATGCGCGGCGAATGGCGCGCCACCGAACTCACGATCGGCGGCATGGCGCTCGATCTCGGGCTCGACGCGAAAGGCGGGATCGACTGGGCGGTTTCGAACGGGAAGTTCAATCTCGGGGGGCTTGCCATCGACCGGCTGCGTCTCACCGGCCGGGCTGCGCTGCACGATGCGCTGAGCCATCGCACGCTTGAACTCGAGGACATCGTTTTTTCCGGTGACGTGCGCTCGCTCGCCGGTTCGATGCGCGGCGACGGCAGCGTGACGGTGTCGGGTAGCCGCTATCCGTTCCGCGTTTCGTCCAGCCAGAGTCCCGACGGCAACGGCACAAGGTTGCATCTGAATGTCGATTCCGGCGCGCGGCCGGTATCAGTGGACCTTGACGGCCTCCTGAACTTCGAGGCGCGCAGCCCCCGCTTCGAAGGCACTGTCACCTGGGCCGCGGCCCAGGGTCCCAAAGGCGCGCTGCCATCCAATGTCCCGTGGCGGGTTTCCGCCAAGGTCAAGGCGGACCACGCCGCGGCCAAGCTTGACCAGGTCGAGGCGAGTTACGGCACTGAGGACGTCGCGCTCAAGCTGGCCGGCGCGGGCGAACTTCGTTTCGGTACCTCGCCGCTGTTGCATGCGGCGCTCTCGGCGCGGCAGCTGGATGCCGACCGGTTTGCAGCCAGGGAAATTACAGCCGGCGACAAGCCAAACATCGCCAAAAGTATCGGCAAAGACAGCGCCGCTCTGGATCCGGTGCGGATGCTGCCGGTGCTGCGCGCGGTGCTGAGCGCTTTTCCGGAGCCGCCGATTCCGACCGAGCTTGAACTTGCAGCCGAGCAGATCGTGCTCGGGGGGCGCAGCGTGCAGAATTTTGCCAGCCAGGTTCGCTCCGATGCCAAGTCGTGGGTGGTCGATCGACTTGAATTGCGCGCGCCCGGGTCGACTCGTGTTTCGCTCAGTGGCAAGGCGGCGGATGGCACGTCAGGCCGCTTCAAGGGCGCGCTCACGATCGAATCTCCCGACCCCGATGCGCTGGTGATGTGGCTGCAAGGGCGAAGCGAAGTGACCTATCGCAGCCAGAATCCGTTTCGCCTGAGCGGCGACGTCAATATCGCGGCCGACAGCGTCGCGATCGACAACGTCAAATCGGAGATCGATGGCGACGCGGTGGAGGGGCGGATCGCATGGACTCACGGCGCAGCAAATGGCGCCGCGTTCGAGGCGGTGCTGAAGGCCGAACGGCTCGATCTTGATTCCGCGGGCGCTTTTGCCCGCGCCGTGCTCGGTCCGCAGAGCGAGTGGCCCGAAAGAATGCTGCTGTCGCTGGCGATCAACCACGCGATTTCGGCCGGCCAGGACCTGCATCCGTTCTCGGCAAAGCTCGGCTACGACCCGAAGAATCTGACGCTGGACTCTTTGAAGATCGGCGAGACCAGCGGCGTGGCGCTGGAAGGTAGCGGCGCCTTCGACCGAACCAGCGCGACCGGCAAACTCGCGCTCAATTCAAGCGCCGCCTCGCTGTCGCAGATCGCAAGTCCGATCGCCCCATTATGGCCGCAGCTCGCGGCGCGGCTCAACGCCATGAAGCTCCCTCCGGGGCGTGCGCAACTGAAGCTCGCACTCGCCGTCGACAAGGAGGCGGGCCGCACCGATCGCGCCAACGCACAAGTCTCGATCGACCTCGACGCGCCGCAGTTCAAGGGCACCGTCACGATCTCGGCCAAACCGGGCGCGGCAAGCGTGCGCGCTGCCGATCTCGACAAGCTCCTGCATGGCGACGTCACCGTCGAAACCAAGCTGTCGTCGGAGCAGGGTTCCTCGCTGCTCGCTCTGCTGGGCCTCGATGGCGCGATCGCCGCGCGCGACGGACCGGGCCAGCTTCAGGGCACGGTGACGGGTGCGTGGGGCACGCCGCTTCGCGTCAAATTCGATCTCGCCGGCATGGGCCTGGAAGCCGAGGCGCAAGGCACCGCCGATCCCTTTGTGCAGGAATTCAGCGCCAAGGCGGTCAAGGCCAGCCTCTCGTTGAAGGCGCGCGGTCTCAATCTCTCACCTCTGTTCGACCTCAAGCCGTCTGACAAATTGGCGCAGGATGTCGGCCTGTCGTCGCGGGTTTCGCTCGCCGGCGGCAAGGTGACCTTCGACGATATTGACGGCGCGATCGCGGGGTCGCGGCTGCGCGGCCGTCTGGCGATGACGCTCGACGGCGAACGCCGGGTCGATGGCGAAGTCGGTCTCGATGCGCTGGATCTGGCGCCGGCCTTCGCATTGATGTTGGGCGCGGCCGGGCACGACGCGGTGGACCCCGTCGGCAACGGCTTCCTCAAGGGTTGGCACGGACAGGTCGCGTTTCAGGCGTTACGGGGCGTGCTGCCGGGCGGTAGCGAGTTGCGGCCACTCTCGGGCATAGTGAAGGGCGACGGCCAATCGCTGGTCGTCGACAGCATCAAAGGCGGAATCGGCGGCGGCGAGATCGGCGGCAACCTCGAAGCCAGGCAGACGCCAGCCGGATTGGCCCTCAATAGCCGCGTGACGCTCAGCGGCGTCGACGGCACGGCCTTGCATTATCGTGCGCTCGCCATGCCCGCCGGACGCATCTCGTTGCAGATGACGCTCGCGAGCCAGGGCCGCAGCGCCTCCGCATTGACCGGGGCGATCTCTGGCAACGGCACCGTGACGATTGAAGCAGCCCGCATCGCCGGGCTTGATCCGCGCGCCTTCGAGGTTGCGATCCGTGCCAGCGACGCGGGCCAGCCGACCGACGATCTTCGCCTGCGCAAGCTGGTCGAGCCGGCGCTATCCGGCGGCTCGCTGCTGGTGGCGTCGGCGCAAATCCCGTTCACGATCAGAGATGGCCGGCTTCGCGTCACGGCCACCGCGCTGGAGGCCGAAGGCGTCCGTGCCATCGTATCCGGCGGTTACGACATTCCCGCCGACCAGGCCGACGTCCGCGCCACGTTGACTGCGCCGGGCGCCGGTGCCGGACAGGCGAGTCCGCCGGAAATTGCGATTTTCGCCGCCGGGACGCCCGATGCACTCGATCGATCGGTCGACGTCGCGGCGCTGTCGTCATGGCTGGCGGTGAGGGCGATCGATCGCGAAACCAGACGGCTCGATTCGATCGAGCGCGGCGAAGCGACCCCGGCCTCGATCCCGCCGCCGGCGCAGCCGATGAGCTTGCCCGACGCTTCGCCCGCCGATACGCCGCCGCGTCCGCTGCCATCGAGGCCGAGAGTGAGCGTACCGCGCGCGCCAGCCGTTCCGCCCGCGGCCAACCCGGCGGCCGCAAATGCTCCGCCAGCCAGCAATCCCGCCGCCAGCGGGCCGGTCGTGAGCCAACAAGCTCCGCCCTTGCCGCCGCCGATTGAGGTGCGGCCGGCGCCCGCGGTGGCGCGGCCGGCGAAGCCGAAGCCGCCGCTGATGCTGACGCCGCCGATCGCAACCCAGCAGCCCGCTTTCTAGTTTTTTGCAAAGCGTGTGATCGACTCTTCTGTGAAGGCGGCCCCGTCGAGGATAAATTTCTGCAGGAAGCGGGCTCCGCGCGCGAAGCATGGCTCTCGTCGCTGCTCACATGCGTCCATGTGAAAAACGGGCCTTCTCCGGTCTCAATCCTGCGGCTACGGTGCCGCTCCGTTTGCTTTTGGTGCCGGCTGCCGACATGACGCTCAACCAGATCTGTCATTGGATCGACCAGACGGCGTTGAGCCAGTGGATTCAGGCCGCCGGCTGGGTCGTTCCAACCGTGCAGACGATCCACATCCTCGCTATTGCCGTGGTCGCCAGTTCCGCGCTGATGCTCGATTTGCGCCTGATCGGCGTGTTCTGGGCCAACCGGCCGCTGGAGACCGTGAAGGCGCGGTTCCTGCCGCTGGTGTGGTGGACGTTGCTGGTGTTGCTAGCCACGGGCCTCATCATGATTATCGCCGAGCCGGCGCGGTCGCTGAAGAACCCGGCGTTCCAGCTCAAGATGGGACTTCTGATCGCGGCGCTAACCGTGACCTGGCTGTTTCAATTTCTTCACCGCCGCAACGCCGCGTTCGGCGATGCCAGGGGACCCCGCGCGGCCGCCGTGACGCTTGCCGTCGTCTCGATCCTGTTGTGGTCATCCATCATCTTTGCCGGGCGCTGGATCGCCTATTTTGCCTGACATCATCACCCCGCATGACAGATCACAGGGATTTCTTCGGTGGATATTGAGGGCGCGCTGATATGGTTGCAGTCGACGTGGATCGCGACCGCAGTCGCCGAGAACGACATCCTGTTTCCATGGATCGAGTCAGTTCACGTCTTGGCGATTGTGCTCGTGGTCGGAACCATCTCGATCGTCGACCTACGGCTGCTCGGCATAGCCTCGCTCGATATCAGCGCCAAGCGGCTGATGCGAGATGTCATCCCCTACACCTGGGGCGCGTTTGCGATCGCCGCGATCACGGGATCGCTGATGTTTTCATCCGATGCGACCCACTACGCCCATAACCGTCTGTTCCAGATCAAGTTGGTGATGCTGGTGCTCGCGGGGCTCAACATGGCGGTGTTTCATCTTTTCAGCGAGCGCGACATCGAGCGCTGGGATGCGCCGGGCGCAACGACACCGGTGGCCGCGAAGACGGCGGCCGTCATTTCACTCATGGCATGGATCGCGGTGGTCTCACTCGGCCGCGGGACGGGCTTCACGATGCACTGAAGGTGGGCCGCGCTGACTTCACCTTGAAACAAGTTCTGGCTACCTTTGGTGGTGTTGCCGAGGTCAGATCACTCTTTAATTCTTCGGGAGAAATGCGCGTGAAATCGGGTCCCATCGGTATCGCTTCTGCCGCTGTTTTCGCCCTTATGCTGACGCCGTCGATTGCGGGCGCGCAAGCGCCGCAGAAGGCGCCTGCGGTGATCAACCCGGCGCCATCAGCCCAGGACTGGGCCGACATCGCCAAATTGCCGGACTGGAGCGGCGTTTGGAATCCGAAGATCACGGATCAGGATGCCCAGGTCAAAACCAATCCGCCGCCGTGGAACGAGGCCGCTGCCAAGAAGATCCAGCACATGTTCGCCGAGGAAAAGGCCGGGCGCCCGACGCTGATTTTCGCCAACTGCCTGCCCGAAGCGCACCCGTCCTGGATGCTGGTCACCCATAATGCCATGGAGATCCTGTTCACGCCCGGCCGCGTGACCATGCTCGGGGAATCCGACGGCAATCGCATCCGCCGCATCTACACCGACGGCCGGGGTCATCCGGAGACGTCCGATCCCACCTTCCACGGTCATTCGATCGGCCACTGGGAAGGCGACACGCTGGTGGTCGATACCACCGACATCGTGCCGGAGGCGCCGCTCGCTGTCAGCGAAGCCGCAGGCCTTCCCAACAACGGCGACATGCATGTGATCGAGCGCATTCATCTCGCCGACAAGGACATCCTGCATGATGATCTCGAAATCATCGCGCCGAATATCCTGACCAAGCCATGGAAGACGACGCGGATCTTCTTCCGCCAGCGCGCGCGCAAGTTCGACATCGTCGAAGGCGTCTGCGCCACTGGCGACCTGGTCGAGCGCGTCAATGCGGAAGGCGACCACGTTTTCGTTCCCGTGCAAAAATCCGAATGGGGTCACACCACAGCGGTTCCGGCGAAATAGCCGGCAAGAACAACAGGAGATGACCATGCGATATCTCATCAAGTCGATCGGCGCGCTTGCCGTCTTTGCGGTGCTGGCAACCGGAATCTCGCAAGTTGCTGCGCATCATTCGGCGTCGATGTTCGATTTTACGAAATCCCAGACACTCAAGGGCAAGGTCGTGGAAATGCGCTGGGTCAACCCGCATGTCACGATCACCGTCACGGGCTCGCCCAGTCCGGACGAAGCGCCGGCCGACTGGCTGATCGAAACTACGAGCCCCGGCAATCTGGTGCGGGCCGGCGGTTGGCGGCGCGACGTGGTGAAGCCGGGCGATGAGGTCGAGGTCACGTTTCACCCCGAACGCGAAGCCGGCAAGAAGAGCGGTCTATTGATGGAGCTCAAGACGCTTTCGACCGGTGAAGTCTTCACCGCCAATATCCGCGACCAGGAGAAACCGGGTCTTGAATAGGATCAGTGCCGTGCGTTTTTCTTCTCCGTTGAAAAAGACCGTGATGGCCGTGATCGCGCTTGTTGTCGCATTCACGGCCGCACCGTCCTTTGCCGAGGATCAGCCGCTGCCGAAGGATACGATCTTCGCCCGCAAGACTGCGATGGGCGAAATCGACATGAACATGGACGAGGTTGAGACCATGCTGGCGCCGGGAGGCAAGCTCGATCTGGCGGACGCCAGAGAGCATGCCGAGGTGATCTCGACGCTGTTGATGGTGTTCCCGCATCTGTTTCCACCGTCGACCAATCAATGGAAGGAAGGCGCGGAGCGCGATCCCGCCACCGACACGTTCGCGAATCCGGCGATCTGGTCGAACTTTGCGGACTTCTACAAACGCGCGACCGAGGCCTCGAAGATCGCCTGGAGCGCCGCCGGCGCCAAGAAGCCGGACGAGTTCAGGACTCAGATCAAGGAATTGCGTTTGCGCTGCAATGGCTGCCACGCGCTGAACCTGAAGACGGAATAGGCAGCGTTCCTCATTCGAGCAAGGCGCCGGCCGTCGTCTCGACGGGCCACAGGCAATCAAAATTGATCGCGAGCTTGCGCAGTTCAGAGATGCGGGATCGTCGGTTCAGCATCTCGATGTGCTGCTTGACGCAGTCGAATTGAAACGCAAGACTTGCGGCGGAAACGCTTCGATTGCCTGAAAAAAACGGCTTAAAAAATGTGACGGCAATCCTCAACGGGAGGAATAAATGCCCAAACGTACTCCGTCAGCCAATCCCGACCGACGCAATTTCCTCAAGGGCGCGACATTGGCAGGTGCCGCCGCGCTGGCCACGCCTCCCGCAAGCGCGAACACGCCAGCAACTGGCCTTAGCGAAGAACGGGTGAAGGCGCAGCCGCCGGGACCGCAACTCGCGGCCGCCGAAATCATGCCGCCGACGCCGGACACCGTCAGCCAGAGTTCGAGCGGCGGGGATTTCATGGTCGACGTCTTCAAGACGCTCGATATCGAATATCTCGCGATGAATTGCGCCTCGAGTTTCCGCGGGCTTCATGAGGCGGTCGTCAACCACGGCGGCAACACCAAGCCGGAAATCCTGACCTGTCCGCACGAGGAAATCGCGGTCCATATGGCGCAAGGCTACGCCAAGATCGAGGGCAAGCCGATGGCCATGATTTGCCACGGCGTGGTTGGCCTGCAACACGCCTCGATGGCGATGTACAACGCCTGGTGCGACCGGGTGCCTGTGATTGTCATGGGCGGCAATATCATTGAGGCCAACAAGCGCGGCCCCGGCGCCGAATGGGTGCACTCGGCGATCGATCCGGGCGCCATGGTGCGCGATTTCGTCAAATGGGACGATCAGCCGACCTCGCTGCAACATTTCGCCGAGTCGACGGTGCGCGCCTACAAGGTCGCGATGACGCCGCCGATGGCGCCGGTGATGTTGTCGCTCGATGCCGAGTTGCAGGAAAATCCGATCGAGAATCGGGACGCGCTGCGCATCCCGCGGCTGGCGAGGGTGATCCCGCCGCAGGGCGACGACGCGGCGCTGGCCGAACTCGCCAAGATGCTGGTGGCGGCGGAAAACCCGGTGATCATTTGCGATCGCATGGCAAGGACCTCGGCCGGCATGCCGCGTTTGGTTGAACTTGCCGAAACCCTGCAATGCGCTGTTGTCGACAATTTCGGACGGATGAATTTCCCGTCGCGGCATCCGCTTAACATGTCGTTCCGCCGCTCGGTCATCGGGCAGGCCGATGTGATCCTTGCGTTGGAAGTAAACGAGCTATGGGGCTCGCTGCACTCCTTCCACGACCGTATCGTCCGCACGTCGGAGCCGACCTACAAGAAAACCGCCAAGATCGTCACTCTGGGCAGCCGCGACATCTATATGAAAGCCAACTATCAGGACCTCGGGCGTTATCAGGAGGTCGACCTGAACATCGCGGGCGACGCCGAGGCAAGCCTGCCGGCCCTGACCGAGCAGGTGAAGCGCCTCGTCGATGAGGGCCGGAAAGCGGCGTTCGATGCGCGCGGCAAGAAACTCGCCGCGACCAAGCTTACGACGGTCGAACAGGCAAGGTCCGATGCGACGATCGGTTGGGACGCAAGCCCGATCACGACCGCGCGGCTGTGCGCCGAAGTCTATAACCAGATCAAGGACGAGGACTGGTCGCTGGTCGGCACCTCGATCCGGTTGCAGTGGCCGCACCGGCTTTGGAATTTCGACAAGCCCTATCAGTGGAACGGCGCCTCCGGTGGCGCCGGTGTCGGCTACACGCTGCCGGCTTCGCTCGGGGCCGCGCTCGCCAACAAGCGCCACGGCCGGCTGACGGTGGCGTTCGGCGGCGACGGCGACTTCATGTTCGTTCCCTCGACGCTGTGGACCGCCGCGCACCATCGCATCCCGATGCTCTACATCGTGCACAACAACCGCGCCTACCATCAGGAGTACATGTATCTGCAGGCGATGGCGGCGCGTCACGGTCGCGGCATCACCAAGACCGACATCGGAACCACCATCACCAATCCGGACGTCGACTACGCCACCGTCGCCAAGGGTTTCGGTGTGTACGGGGAAGGCCCGATTGCCGACCCAAGCCAGCTTGGGCCCGCGCTTAAACGCGCGGTCGCGGTGGTGAAGAGCGGACAGCCAGCGCTGCTGGATGTCGTGATGGATCCCCGCTGAGAGAGGGCGCAGTCATGAAAAAAATATCTCTCTCATTGCTGACGGCAGCCATGTTCGCGATGGCGGCATCCAGTTTCGTTTTCAAGGCGGCGGCCGAGGACGTCGTGCCAGCTGGCGATCCGGTCAAGGGCAAGAGCGTCTATGTTGCGGTCGGATGCTTCGAGTGTCACGGCCGTGCCGGCCAGGGCGGCCAGTTCAACTACGCAACGCCGGCCTTGGCCCAGATCGAACTGCCGGTCGATTCCTTCATCGCATTTTTGCGGGCCGCGCCGAACGACATGCCGGCGTTTTCCGCCGATGTGCTCTCCGATCAGGACGCGGCCAATATCCATGCGTACTTACGCACGCTTCCCGGCCGCAAACCCGTCAAGGACTTTCCGCTGCTCAATCAGTAGATGTGCCGAGATTTCTGTGATCCCGAATAAATCAGAGACAGTTGGCCCGTCGCTTCACACCGCTGTGCCGATCCTGTGTGTTCGAGACCTCGAGCGGGCACTTCAATACTATCGGGACACACTTGGGTTTGAGGTTGGATGGACGTTTGGAACTCCGCCCGAACTCGCCAGCGTTTGCCGGGATCAAGTCGAATTTAATCTGTCCAAGACTCCTGAGGATGAGTTTCAACTCACTCGGGTCTATGTCCACGTCCACGATGTCGACGCCTACTATCATCTCATCGTCGCGGCGGGGGCCCGGGCCACGTACCCGCTGGAGGATCGCCACTACGGCATGCGTGACTGCAGGATCGAGGACCCCGACGGCAATCAAATTTCGTTTGGATCCCCGATCGGAGATTGAAGTCCTGGGTGAGGCTCAATCAGGCTGAGCCCGCCGATCTGGCGTCGATTGTGAAAATTGGTTAGCGTTGCGCGAGAGTAGCGAGGAGAGAAGAACGATGGCGAAACATCCGGAATCATCCGCAGCGCCGCTGGAGCAGCGGGCGGCAGCGCTTGAACTGGTTTTGCGGCGCAAAGGCGATCTGCCGGAGACCTTCGTTCACGACTTCACCGAACATGCCGAGGAAGAGTGGATCACCGATAACGGCGCGCGCATGGTCGCCAAGGCCTGGACCGATCCGGCCTTTCGCGCACGCATGCTGGCGGATGGAACCGCGGCGGCCAGGGAAATGGGCTTCGGGTTTCCCGAGCATCACCGGCAACTCGTCGTGCTCGAAAACACCGGGGATGTTCACAACGTGATCGTCTGCACGCTGTGTTCGTGCACCGCCTACACCATCATCGGCGCCGCCCCGGACTGGTACAAGGACCTGGACTACCGCGCGCGCGTGGTTCGGGAATCCCGCACGGTGCTCCGCGAGATGGGGCTCGATTTGCCCGCCAGCACCGAGATCCGGGTTTGGGATACGACTGCCGATCACCGCTATATGGTGCTGCCGGAACAGCCGCCGGCAACGATCGGTTGGCCGGAAGAGAAGCTCGCCAAGATTGTCACGCAAGATGCGATGATCGGCGCCGCGCGCCTCGACCCGAGCAAGGGACAGTAGCGTCATGGATGGCATGCACGATCTTGGCGGCAAGCAGGGCTTCGGCCGGGTGGCCTATCCGTCACCGCCGCACGACGAGACCTGGGAGCCGCTGGTTCGCGCGCTGTCGGCGTTCTCGATCAAAAGCCACATCTACAACATGGATGAAATGCGCCACGCCATCGAGCGCATGGCGCCGAAGCATTACATGACGGCACCTTACTACGAGCGCCATCTGACGGCCGTTGCGACACTTCTCGTTGAGAAAGGCGTCGTGACGCACGAGGAACTCGAATCTCTCGTCGACGGTGCTTTTCCGCTCGCAGGCCCGATCGGGCCGGGGCGACAGGCCGCGCCCCCGCAGGTGTTTGCGATTGGCGACAAGGTACGGGTGAAGAACGATTACGTGCCCGGGCACGTCCGGATGCCCGGCTACATCAGGGGCAAGTCCGGCGTCGTGGTGCGTATTTCGGTGCCGATGCCGTTCCCGGATACGGCCGGCCACGGCATGCAGGCTCCCATGGAGCCAACATGCGACGTCCGTTTCAAATCAACCGATCTCTGGGCCGATAGCTGCGACGAGGCGTTCAATCACGTCGGCGTCTTCCAGAGCTATCTGGAGAAGATTGAAACGGCCTGAGTCTCAAGACCTTGCGACTCAGACCTTGTCGGCGACAGGCTGCTTTGACTCCGCGGCCACCGGCGCGGCCGCTTGGGCGCGCGACCGGAAATAGTCCAGCACAAAGAGCCTGATGGCCGACGACAAGTTGCCTTGCTGGCGATTATTGTCGATCTCGCCGACCAGTTCGGACAGCGTGATGTTCCGCAACCCGGAAATCTCCTTCATGCCGTTCCAGAAGGCTTCTTCGAGGCTGACGCTGGTCTTGTGGCCTGCGACCACGATCGATCGCTTCACGACGGGCGATTTCATGATGCGTCCTCGCCGTCAATGCGATGCTGATCCAGGTGTTTACTGGCGCGGTCGGTGCGCAGTTCCTCGAGCTCACGTTCGGACCGGGTGCGGCCGAACTTCGTGCGATTGGCGGCGGCTTCCTGTTCCGACCGCTCTTTCGCAACGCGCTTCCTGAACTGTTTCAGATTGACCAAATCCCCCATGGCGGCCCCCGTCATGCAGATCTGGTCGTCATAGCGACGATGCCGTCAATCGATGAAGAATATGTGCGGGTTCCATTTGAATTGACCCAATCCAAATTCGGCGGATACGCGCTAGCGTGCTCGATCCTCATTATGAATTCCCCATTATGCCGTCGAATCGTAAAAATGTCGCGTTTGGTCGTTTCGAAATATTTTTTGCTCTACCACGGCGAAGCGCCACCGTAAAAGCCAATAAGCATAATTCTTTAGGCGATATGAAGGGCGGCGTGCTGTCGCGTTGCATAGCAGCGCGAGAAGCTATGCCGTAGTTATCCGGGGTGCGTCATTTCGCGCGGCTTCACCAGCCGGTCGAACTCCTCCGCAGAAACAAAACCAAGCCTGACCGCCTCTTCTTTCAACGTCGTGCCGCGCGCATGTGCGGATTTGGCCACTTTGGCCGCATTATCGTAGCCGATCTTCGGGGCTAGTGCCGTCACCAGCATCAGCGAACGTTCCATCAGTTCGTGGATGCGTTTCTCGTCGGCGCGTATTCCTTCGACGCAGTGCTCGGTGAAAGAGCGCACCACGTCGGACATCAGTTGAATGGAATTCATCATACAAAATGCCAATAAGGGCTTGTAGACGTTCAACTCGAAGTGGCCCTGGCTGCCGGCCGTCGTGATCGCCGACTGATTGCCGAACACCTGACAGCACACCATGGTGACGGCCTCGCACTGCGTCGGATTGACCTTGCCGGGCATGATCGAGGAACCCGGCTCGTTCTCCGGCAGGATCAATTCGCCGAGGCCGGAGCGCGGACCGGAACCCAACAGACGAATGTCGTTGGCAATCTTGAACAGGCCGGTGGCCGCTGCGTTCAGGGCGCCGTGCGCGAACACATAGGCGTCGTTGGAGGCAAGCGCCTCGAACTTGTTGACGGCACTGGTGAAGGGCAGGCGGGTGATCTTGGCGGCGTGGCGGGCAAAGGTCCTGGCAAATCTCGGCTTCGAATTGAGGCCGGTGCCGACCGCGGTGCCGCCTTGCGCCAGCGGATAAAGTTCCTTCAGCGCCACGCGTATCCTGGTCATCGCGTGCTCGACCTGGGTGGCATAGCCGGAAAATTCCTGCCCCAACGTCATCGGCGTCGCGTCCTGGGTATGGGTGCGGCCGATTTTGACGATGTGCGCAAACGCCTTCTCTTTCGCCCGAAGCGCGCGGTAAAGCAGCGTCAACGCCGGCAAGAGATCGTGCGTGATCGCGACCGCCGCCGCGATATGCATCGCGGTCGGGAACGAGTCGTTCGACGACTGGCTCATGTTGACGTGATCGTTGGGATGCACCGGCGCCTTGGTGCCGAGCTTGCCGCCGAGTAATTCGCTGGCGCGGTTGGCGATCACCTCGTTGAGATTCATGTTGGTCTGGGTGCCGGAGCCGGTCTGCCAGACCACCAGCGGAAAATGATCGTCGAATTGTCCGTCGATCACCTCGCGCGCGGCGCGGATGATGGCGCGCGCCCGGCGCTGGTCGAGCAGCTTGAGATCCCGGTTGGTTTCGGCGGCAGCGAGCTTGACGACACCGAGCGCGCGAATGATCGGCATCGGCATCCGGTCATGGCCGATGCGGAAGTTCTGCCGGCTGCGTTCGGTCTGCGCGCCCCAGTAGCGGTCGGCCGCAACCTCGATCGGACCGAAGCTGTCGGTCTCGGTGCGCGTCGCTGATTTTGACGGGGAAGAAGATTTTGATCGGGCCATAAACGTTCCTGAATAAATCGCCACTCTGTTCTACAGGAACTTTAAATAGGAAGCCTTGAATAGGAAGCCTCGAATAGGAAGTCTTGAAATAGGGAAGTCTTCAAATAGGTAGTCTCGAAATTAGAAGTCTTGGCGGCCCAATCAGGTCTGCCTTGCTGTCATTTCTTGCGGAAGCGGTCGAGCCGCACCACCTCGGCGCCCTCGCTAGGCTTTTCCGGCGCGCTGGCTTCCTCGTTTGTCGGCACCGGCAAAGCGGAGGTTGCCGGCGAAGCCGCCGTCTCGTTTTCGTCGGCGGCCGCCGCCGTATCCGACGTCTCGAATTGCAGGCCGAACTGCACGGAGGGGTCGAAGAAGCTCTTGATGGCGCTGAAGGGAATGACGAGGCGTTCCGGGATGCCGCCAAACGACAGGCCGACCTCGAAGCGTTCCTCCGTGACCACCAGGTCCCAGAACTGGTGCTGAAGGATCACGGTCATCTCTTCCGGATATTGCGCCAACAGGCGCGGCGACAGTTTCACACCGTCGGCCGTGGATACGAAGGTGATGAAAAAATGATGGTCGCCCGGCAGGCCGTGTTCGGCGGCGTCGGCCAGAACACGACGCAGCACTCCTCGCAGCGCATCACGGGCCAGTACGTCGTATCGGATATGATCGGTCGCCATGGTCGGTCCTGTCGTACCAAAGTGAAAATGTAACACTGCCCTAAAAAAGTCGGCGGTCGCCTGACCCGACTCGGGGGGACCGTCTTATCGTACCCCTCTTGAGCGTGGAGGTCAGCAGGTCCCAAGCTTACAAAGTGGGCCGAAAAGGCCTCAAGAAAAAGGAAAGTGGAGGCTTCTGTTGCCAGGTGCCTCCGAACCCCGCCTAACGGAGCTTAACCCGTCAGGACTTTAAATCGGTCTTTCAGACTGCGTTACGCAGCCAGAGCAACCGGAGCATAGTTGTCGTTTGCAACTATTGCATGGCCCGATGTCGGCGGAACCATACCGAGAAAAAACACGTCCTTTACGCCCTCGTCGATCCTGTTTCGCCCCCGCCGAAACCCGCGAGTCTCGTTTTTTCGGTGGGTTTTGGTGGAGGCGCCGGGTACTGCCCCCGGGTCCGAATGGTTTATTGCGACGGCAATTTATTTCCATAGCCGGCGAACCGGCACCCCCAATATAGGCGGCAAAGGTTGAGAAAGACAGGGTCGGAAAAGCCGTTGAAACAGAGGAAACCGGCAGCTCAAGGGGGTGGATAGGCGGGAATATCGGTTGGCCCGCCCGGGGCCACATTCTAGAACTGGTCCATGCCCCCGGATTCCTCACCGGCCGCCACCGAGGCGCCGGACCTCTTGAAATCACCGCCGACACTGATCGAGCTCTTCGTCGCCTTCGCGAAAATGTCGCTGGCGGGCTTTGGCGGCGTCCTGGTCTGGGCGCGGCGCGGCATCGTCGACCAGCACAAATGGATGACGGCGGACGAGTTCAACGAAACCTTCGCGCTGTGCCATTTCCTGCCGGGACCCAACATCGTCAATCTCACCTTCGTGTTCGGATCGCGCCTGCGGGGACTGCCCGGCAGCATCGCGGCCTTTTCCGGACTGGTCGGTCCGCCGGCCCTGATCATGGTGGTAATGGGCGCGCTGTATCACCGCTACGGAGAGATCGAGGCGCTGCGGCGCATTCTCTCCGGCGTGGCCTGCGCGGCCATTGGTTTGATGCTCGCGGTGGTGTTCCGGATGATGACGCCGCTAGTGAAGCGGCGCGACGTCGTTGCGCTATTGGTGATGGTCGCGGTCTTCATCGCGATCGGCCTGTTGCGGTTGCCCTTGGCGGCGGTGCTGCTGGTGGCCATTCCACTGTCGATCGCCATCACCTATTGGATACGGAAGGAAGCGGCATGAATTCCGATTCCAATCCTGTGTTCGCATTGGCGCTGACCTTTGCAACGATGTCGCTGTTTGCTGTCGGCGGCGCCAATTCGGCGATCCCCGAAATGCACCGGGTTGCGGTCGACGTGAATCATTGGCTGACCGACAAGCAATTCACCGATGTCTATGCCATCGCGCAGCTCTCGCCCGGGCCGAACGTCCTGATCGTGACCCTGATCGGTTATTCGGTCGCGGGCATCCTGGGCGCGCTGGTCGCGACATTGGCGATGTGCGTGCCGACCGCGGTGCTGGCCTTGATCGTCAGCCGCTTCCTGACCCGGTCGAGTCAATCGCGCTGGCCCTCCATCATTCAGGCGGCGCTGGTGCCGTTGTCGATCGGGCTGATGGGCGCCAGCGGGTTCATTCTCGCGCGCTCTTCCGACCAGACCGTCGTGGCCGCCCTCGTCACGGTAGGGGCCGCGGTACTGGCGTCGGTGACCAAACTCAATCCGCTCTGGATGCTGGTGGCCGGCGGTTGCCTCGGCTTTGCCGGCCTGATCGGGTGAAACTTTTTATCCCTCCCCACCGCTACGCGGGGGGAGGGATAAGAAAGTGCGGCAGTTCCAGCCTCGTTTGGGCCTTGCCCGGGCCCGGCCGAATGCTCACTTTTCAGGGTATAAAGGGGTAGGTGAGGACGAATCGCCGTATGGAAGGCCGGCCCTCGCCGCTAAAACTCGCCGATCCAAGCGCTGCCCCAAACGGCATCATCAGGACTGCCCGCGAACCCATGCATCAGTATCACGACCTGCTCGAACGGATTCTGGCCGACGGCGTGGAGAAATCCGACCGCACCGGCACCGGGACGATCTCGATCTTCGGCCACCAGATGCGCTTCAATCTGGCCGCGGGCTTTCCGATGCTGACCACCAAGAAACTGCCGCTCAAGGCGATCATCCATGAGCTGCTGTGGTTTCTGCGGGGCGACACCAACATCAAATATCTGCACGACCACGGCGTCACCATCTGGGACGAATGGGCGGATGCCAATGGCGATCTCGGTCCCGTTTATGGTTCGCAGTGGCGCTCGTGGCCGGCGCCGGACGGGCGCAAGATCGACCAGATCGCCAACGTGGTCGAGATGATCCGGCGCAATCCGGATTCGCGGCGGCTGATCGTCAGCGCGTGGAATCCGGCCGAGATCGACCAGATGGCGCTGCCGCCCTGCCACTGCCTGTTCCAGTTCTATGTCGCCAACGGCAAACTGTCCTGCCAGCTCTATCAGCGTTCGGCCGACGTGTTTCTCGGAGTGCCCTTCAACATCGCCTCCTACGCGCTGCTCACCATGATGGTCGCGCAGGTCACGGGACTAAAGGCGGGCGACTTCGTCCATTCCTTCGGCGACGTGCATCTTTACTCCAACCACATCGAACAGGCGCGGCTGCAACTGACGCGCGCGCCGCGAACCCTGCCGGTGATGAAGATCAATCCTGAGGTGAAGGACATCTTCGGCTTCCGCTATGAGGACTTCGTGCTCGAAGGCTACGACCCGCATCCGCACATCAAGGCCGAGGTCGCGGTGTGACTCTTTTGATACGTCGCGCTCGTCGGGATGAAGCAGGCGTCGTGCTCTCGCTCATTCGCGAACTCGCCGAATACGAGAAGCTCTCGCACGAAGTCGAGGCCACGGAAGCGATGATCGCGGACGCGCTGTTTGCCGACAACCCGCGCCTGTTCTGCGACATCGCGGAATGGAACGGCGAGGTCGCGGGCTTCGCGGTCTGGTTCATCAATTTCTCGACCTTCAGCGGGCGCTCCGGAATCTACCTGGAGGATTTGTTCGTGCGGCAGGCTGTGCGCGGCAAGGGCATCGGCAAGGCGCTGCTGTCGCATCTGGCAAAGGAGTGCGTGACCAACAACTGGTCGCGCCTGCAATGGTCGGTGCTCGATTGGAACGCGCCTTCGATCGCGTTCTATAAATCGCTCGGTGCGGTCATGATGGACGAGTGGACCATCTGCAAGGTCACTGGTCCCGCGCTCAATGCACTCGCCGAAGGCCGAAGCTGATGGAGATCGTGCTCATTGTAGCCGTCGCCGATAATGGCGTGATCGGCGCGGATGGCGCGATCCCGTGGCGGCTCAAGACTGACTTGCAACGCTTCAAGGCGCTGACGATTGGTAAGCCGGTCGTGATGGGCCGCAAGACCTTCCTGTCGCTGCGCCGTCCGCTACCCGGCCGCACCAACATCGTGATGACACGGGATGCGGATTTTCGCGCATCGGGCGCCGTCGTGACGACGTCGCTCGATCAGGCGCTGGACGTTGCAAAGGGCGACGCGCTGCGGCGTTTCGTCACTGAAATCGCCGTGATCGGCGGGGCGGAAATCTATGCCCAATGGATCGGCCAGGCGGTGCGGCTGGAGATCACTGAAGTGCACGCCACGCCTGCCGGCGATACCCGTTTTGGCCCTGTCGACAAGACGGTCTGGGAAGAGGTTGCGCGGGCCGAAAACCCGGCTGGCCCTGACGATAGCGTGGCCTTTTCCTATGTCACTTATATACGGCGCCAGCCGCATTAATATACGACGCCGGCCGCATTAACCGCATCCCCCAATGTTTACATTGACAATCAGGGCCTTCGGCATAGCTGTTCCGGGCCAAAGGCACGCGTTGTAAGGGAAGTAGCCGTCCCCTATAAAGCCTGCGCGGACGCATGCGGGCGCGGGTCAACCGGCCCTGTGTCCCACGAAGGAGAGTTTGAATGGCGTGGAAGAATCAGGGCGGAGGCCCCTGGGGTTCGGGTCCGAAGGGACCGTGGGGCTCCGGACCGCAACCGGCAGGGCCGAGGCCGCCGGATCTGGAAGATCTTCTGCGCCGTGCCCAGGACCGCATGCAGCAATTGCTGCCCGGCGGCTATTTCAGCGGGCTCGGCATTGCGCTCGCGCTTCTGGTCGTCGTGGCGATCTGGGGCATGTCGGGCTTCTACCGCGTGCAGTCTGAAGAACTCGGCGTCGTGTTGCGCTTCGGCAAGTATGTCCGCGATGCGCAGCCGGGCTTGAACTACCATCTGCCTTATCCGATCGAGACGGTGCTGCTGCCCAAGGCGCTGCGCGTCTCCACGCTGTCGATCGGCATGACCTTGATCGACGATCCGGCGCGGCGCGGCCGCACCATGCGCGACGTGCCCGAAGAAAGCCTGATGCTGACCGGCGACGAAAACATCGTCGACGTCGATTTCACCGTGCTCTGGCGCATCAAGCCGAAAGGCGTCGCCGATTATCTATTCAACATCCAGAATCCCGAAGGCACCGTGAAGGCGGTGGCCGAAAGCGCGATGCGCGAAGTCGTCGGCAAATCGAACATCCAGCCGATCCTGACCGGCGCGCGTACTTCGACCGAAGGCGCGGTTCAGGAACTGATGCAGAAGACGCTCGACAATTACGGCTCCGGCATTCTGGTGCAGCAGGTGCAGATGCAGAAGGTCGATCCGCCGGCCCAGGTGATCGACTCCTTCCGCGACGTGCAGGCCGCGCGCGCCGACCTCGAGCGGTTGCAGAACGAGGCGCAGACCTATGCCAACCGCGTCGTGCCTGACGCCAAGGGGCGCGCCGCGCAAATCCTGCAAGTTGCCGAAGGCTACAAGCAGCAGGCGGTGGCCGAGGCCAAGGGCCAGAGCGCGCGCTTCCTGAAGGTTTATGATGAGTACAAAAAGGCGCCCGACGTGACCCGCCAGCGGATCTATCTCGAGACGATGGAGCGCATTCTTGGCGGTTCCGACAAGCTGGTCTATGACGGCGGATCGTCGGGACAAGGCATCGTGCCCTATCTGCCGTTGAGCGAACTGTCAGCACGTCGGCCGACACCGTCTACGAGCCAGCCGCAACAGCCGGGCACGGGAGGCACGCGATGAGATCCCCCGTCACAGGCATTATGTTGCTGTTGCTGCTCTTGCTGTTGCTCATCGTCGGTTACAGCTCGGTGTTTTCCGTGCAGCAGACCGAGCAGGCGCTGGTGGTGCGATTGGGTGCGCCGGTCGACGTCGTCACCGAGCCCGGCCTGCATTTCAAGGCGCCGTTCATCGACACGGTGATCCCGGTCGACAAGCGCATTCTCGACCTTGAAAATCCTTCGCAGGAAGTGATCGCCTCGGACCAGAAGCGGCTCGTGGTCGATGCCTTCGCGCGTTATCGCATCAAGAACGCCCTGCAATTCTATCAGAGCGTCGGCTCTATCCAGGCCGCCAACCTCCAGCTCACCACGTTGTTGAACGCCTCGCTCCGCCGCGTGCTCGGCGAGGTCACCTTCATCCAGGTGGTGCGCGACGAACGCGAAGCGTTGATGGGAAAAATCCGCGACCAGCTCGACAAGGAAGCCGGTGGCTATGGCATCCAGGTGGTCGACGTGAGGATTCGCCGCGCCGATCTGCCGGAGCAGAACAGCCAGGCGGTCTATCAGCGCATGCAGACCGAACGGCAGCGCGAGGCCGCCGAGTTCCGCGCGCAAGGCGGCCAGAAGGCGCAGGAGATCCGTTCCAACGCCGATCGCGAGGCCACCGTCATCGTCGCCGACGCCAATTCGACCGGCGAACAGGTGCGCGGCGAGGGCGATGCCGAGCGCAACCGGCTGTTTGCCGAAGCCTATGGCAAGGACCCGGACTTCTTCGCGTTCTATCGTTCGATGACGGCCTATGAAAACAGCCTCAAGAGCAACGATACGCGCTTCCTGTTGCGACCGGATTCGGATTTCTTCAGGTTCTTCGGCGGCGCAGGCGGCAAACCGGCTGCGGCGGCCGCGGCACCGGCGGCTTTGGCGAAGCCGTAAGTTCTGAAGCCGTAAGTTCTAAAATAAAGGCCGAAGCGAAACGCGCTTCGGCTCGATAAAGAAAAGTTCAAAACGGGAGGTTCCGATCCGATGAGGTCCATAGCGTTCGCCGACTTCCTCATCGGTTTGGGAATCCTGTTTGTGCTCGAAGGCCTGATGTTCGCGGCCATCCCCGCCTGGCTCAAGCGGGCGATGAAAAGCGCACTCGTGACACCCGATCATATCCTGCGGGCCGCCGGCATCGGCTCGGCGGTGGCCGGTCTGATCCTGATCTGGGTGGTCCGCCGCTAAGCGGCGCTTCCCCGTAGACTTGCCGCCTTTCTGGGCGTGTTTAGCCTGATTTTGCGCCGTCTGTTTTTCGCCCAAATGGTAGGCTCAAACGCTTGCGCGGTTACCCCCTTCGGGCGCAGTCTGGCGGCGACTTTTCCGAGGTTCGTGCTCGCATCGCGGCACCTGCTTCCACGAACTCAAGGGCAGCAAATTCCGCTCCTTCGACAAGAGAGAACCGATATGACCGTTGCAATTGATGCCCCGCGCCATCGCCTGCGCCCGCTATTGGCGGCAGCATGCCTGACGGCAAGTCTTGGGGCCGCAACCATCCTGGCCTCGACATTTCCGGCATTGGCGCGCGGCCCCGACGGCATTGCCGATGTTGCCGAGAAAGTGATCGACGCGGTGGTCAATATCTCGACCTCGCAAACGGTTGAGGCCAAGGGCGGTCCGGGCGAGGGCCGGGGCGGCGCCGTGCCGCAACTGCCGCCGGGCTCGCCGTTCGAGGAATTCTTCGACGACTTCTTCAAGAACCGGCGTGGCGGCGGCGGCGGTCCGCGGAGCGGCGACTTGCAGCCGCACAAGACCAATTCGCTGGGCTCCGGCTTCATCATCGATACGTCGGGCATCGTTGTGACCAACAATCACGTCATTGCGGATGCCGACGAAATCAACGTCATCCTCAACGACGGCACCAAGATCAAGGCCGACCTGGTCGGCGTCGACAAGAAGACCGACCTTGCGGTGTTGAAGTTCAAGCCGCCGCGGCAATTGACGGCGGTGAAGTTCGGCGATTCCGACAAACTGCGGCTCGGCGAATGGGTGATCGCGATCGGTAATCCATTCAGCCTCGGCGGCACGGTGACGGCCGGCATCGTCTCGGCGCGCAACCGCGATATCTCGAACGGTCCTTATGACAACTACATCCAGACCGACGCCGCCATCAACCGCGGCAACTCCGGCGGCCCGCTGTTCAACCTCGACGGCGACGTGATCGGCGTCAACACGCTGATCATCTCGCCGACCGGCGGCTCGATCGGCATCGGCTTTGCGGTGCCCTCCAAGACGGTGGCCGGCGTGGTCGAGCAGCTCCAGAAATTTGGCGAACTGCGCCGCGGCTGGCTCGGTGTCCGCATTCAGCAGGTCACGGACGAGATCGCCGAAAGCCTCAACATCAAGCCCGCGCGCGGCGCATTGATTGCCGGCATCGACGACAAAGGCCCGGCAAAGCCCGCCGGCATCGAGCCCGGCGATGTCGTCGTCAAGTTCGACGGCAAGGACATCAAGGAGCCGAAGGACCTGTCGCGCGTGGTCGCTGACACCGCGGTCGGCAAGGAAGTCGATATCGTTATCATCCGCAAGGGCGACGAGCAGACCAAGCGCGTGACGCTCGGGCGGCTCGAGGATACCGACAAGCCGCAGCCGGCTTCCGCCAAGTCGACGCCGGAGCCGGAAAAGCCGGTGACGCAGAAGGCGCTCGGACTCGACCTCGCCAATCTCTCCAAGGACTTGCGCAGCCGCTACAAGATCAAGGACAGCGTCAAGGGCGTGGTCGTCACCGGTGTCGATAACGCTTCCGATGCGGCTGACAAGCGGCTCTCCGCCGGCGATGTCATTGTCGAGGTGGCGCAGGAGGCGGTCGCAAACGCCGCCGACATCAAGAAGCGCGTCGAACAACTGAAGAAGGACGGCAAGAAATCCGTGCTGCTTCTGGTGTCGAACGCCGATGGCGAGTTGCGTTTCGTCGCGCTGAGCGTGCAGTAACGAAAGAAGACCATCATCGCCGAATTCGACGGGGACGATCGATTTTTAGAAGCTTTGTTATGTTGAGTGCCCGGGTCGAGCCCGGGCACTTTCATTTTGCGCATTCCGCAGTCGAGGGGATCGCGCTTGTTGGAATCAGACCGCTAGTTGTTACTGCGCCGCGCCGACGGTGCCTGCGTTTGCCGCCCTGACGGTTCCGTGGCGCGGGGTCAGCACCTCAAGCTGATGTGGCGAGGCGGGCATCCCATTGCGCGTGAGCGTCGGCGTGGCCGCCTGCTCCTGGACGCCCGCCGATCCCGTCACCTCAAGCTGATGCGGCGTGGCCGGGAATGACGAGACTTCGTAGGTCGGAAGTTCTGCCGCGCCGACGGCGGCGCCTTCCAGCAGCGCGAAGGCGACAATGGCAGTCGAGAGCAGATGTTTTACGGAGAGGCGTTGCATAGGAAAGATCCTTTAGGTGACGATGTTGCGAAGCGCGTATACCGCGATCGCATTTCGACCCCTTGGACTCTCCCTGACTTGGGTACGTTCAACCGTTACTCGGACGATTTAGCAATTCATTGCTTCGTGATCCGGCGAGAATGGCAGCGAGATACCCGCGCGGCTTGATTTTTGAGCAGGATATTTCCTCGCTCGACCGATACGGGAACGATGATTCTTCGAAGTTTCGCGGCGAGATCGATCGAATTGATCCGGCGATTCGAGGCCGGGGTTAACCTTCCACAAACTCCTCGCGCCGGTAGCCCTGTGCGTAGAGCAATGCGGTGAGGTCGCCGTAGTCGATCCGCGCTGCGGCTGCGGTCGCAACCGCCGGCTTGGCGTGGAAGGCGACGCCCAATCCTGCCTCTTGAATCATGCCGAGATCGTTGGCGCCGTCGCCCACGACCAGCGTATCGATATTGTCGAGGTCCGCGGCCTCGCGAAGCTCGATGAGCGTGCCGAGTTTGGTGGCGCGGCCCACGATTGGTTCCTGAACCTCGCCGGTCAGCTTGTCGTCGCGCACGATCAACTGATTGCCGCGATTTTCCTGAAAGCCGATTTTGGCGGCGATCGCCTGCGTGAACAGCGTGAAGCCGCCGGAAATCAGACAGGTCCACGCGCCGTGCGCGCGCATGGTCGCGACCAGTTCGCGGCCGCCCGGTGTCAGCGTGATCCGCTCCTGGATGACTTTGTCGACAACATCGACCGAGAGGCCCTTGAGCAGCGCCACGCGCTCGCGCAGCGCCGGTTCGAATTCGATCTCGCCGCGCATCGCGCGTTCGGTAATGGCAGCGACGTGGGCCTTGAGCCCGACGAAGTCAGCCAGCTCGTCGATGCATTCCTGGCCGATCATGGTCGAATCCATGTCGGCGAGAAAAAGCTTCTTGCGCCGGGCGATGACAGGCTGCACCACGATATCAATGGGCAGGTCCTCGCGCGCCGCGCGCAGGCGCTTGGCGGTGGCGGCGATATCCTCGCTGCCGTCGCCGAACGGGATGTCGGCGGCGACCTCGTCGAACAGCCACCGTGCGGGGCCGGCCGAGGGGAGAATAGCGCGCGCGCCGTCGAGCACCGTGCTATCGAGTGCGGGATTGGCAGGATGGCAGATCAGTGTAGCGACGAGAGACATGAACCCGCGAGCCGATAACGACACTGCTGTGCTTATCGCAGGGCCGACCGCCAGCGGCAAGTCGGCGCTGGCGCTTGTCTGGGCCCGAAAGATCGGTGGTGTCGTTATCAATGCGGATTCCATGCAGGTCTATCGCGACCTGCGCGTGCTCACCGCGCGCCCCTCACCGGGCGAGGAAGCGGAAGTTCCGCACCGGCTCTATGGTCATGTCGATGCGGCCGTGAATTTCTCCGCCGGCGCCTGGGTCGCGGACGCTGCCCACGTGCTGGCGGAAGCGCGCGCGCAAAACCGCCCGGCCATCTTTGTCGGCGGCTCCGGCCTTTACTTCAAGGCGTTGACGCGCGGGCTCTCGGCGGTGCCACCGATTCCATCCGAGGTGCGCGACGCGGTGCGCGCGCGTCTGGAGCGCGACGGTGT